>Ga0247757_10000041_pt1 | contig 94418 bp, 93 predicted proteins | sample UWRJL126311R4_FD_180929 | JGI IMG/M metagenome (GOLD analysis project Ga0247757, IMG submission 180929) | Plant litter microbial communities from Arlington Agricultural Research Station in Wisconsin, United States - UWRJ-L126-311R-4 | ecosystem: Environmental > Terrestrial > Plant litter >...
AAAAAAAAAAAAAAAAAAAAAAAGAGAGAAATAAAAGTAAAAGTGTAGTTTTAACGTTAGCATCTAAATGGATTAGTTAGGATCAAAATAACTGTGGAAGGATCAGTAGTCCGCAGGGGCGAGTCCATGGGGCGAGAGTTCACAAGTAATCCATATGGACGAGAGCTCACAAGCAACCTATAGGGGCGAGAGTTCACAGGTATTCCACAGGGGCGAGAAGTCACAGGTAGTCCGCAGGGGCGAGAAGTCACAGGTAGTCCACAGGGGCGCTGTCATAAGTCACGTCGCATAGACACTTTAGGTGACCAATCGTAGCAGAACTGAGAAAACAAGGGAACGTGACAAAAATATGAAAAGACAGACAGAAAAATGAAATAGAATTGAAGTGCTTCGTTGTATCGCGTAAGGTCAAAGTCTCGCCCCCATCCGCCCAAAGTCAGCAGCTGCATCACCGTTAACACGAACTGAAGGGGGGGAGACTTACGAGCTAGCTTGGGTTTGGTCATTGGCCTCTGTGGCGTGGTATGGAGGCTTAAACAACCCAAATCCATTGTGGCCTCCAAATTCACTGATGTATCCAAATTCACTGATGTATCCAAATTCACTGATGTATCCAAATTCACTGTTGTCTCCAAACCCATTGTTGTCTCCAAATCCGTTGTTGTATGCAAGTCCATTGAATGGGTCGTTGAGGCCGGCTTCAGGTGACGAGGTAACCTTCATGGTTGGTATCCGAAGGGGCGATGGTCGAGTTTGGATGCGTGTACGTAGGTGATATCCGTGTTAATTGTTGCCAGTTATGGTAGTGTCGTGTGTAGCCAAGATCGATTTGTGTATGATGAGCAAATCCACGGGTCGTCCAAATATTGATGAGAAAGAAGTCCAGGTAGTCCAATGCCAAGGCAATAATCTATGATTCGATGGAAGGCGTAGCAACCCAGTCCAAGGACGGGCGTAGTCCGATAGGGAAGCTGTGTCCGGTGGAAAAGCCGTGTCCAAGCCGCGTCAAGTGGGAAATCCGCGTGCGATAGGAAAGCCTTGTCTAGTGGGATAGTCGTCCGATGGAATAGTCGTCCGATGGAATAGTCGTCCAATGGAACAGTCGTCCGATGGGATAGTCGTCCGATGGGAAAGCGGTTTAACAAGACAGCAGTTTGAGGAGAAAGTACATATATAAACAAATGACGGGTAGTTTCCGCACTTTTAAGGCATCAGATCACGAGCACCACTCTCCATGAAGACAGGCTTTGCCCTCCATACGTTCAAGCCACACACATGCAGTGAGCGCCCTCTCGCGTCAGCAAAACGAGCGGCTAGCGCAAACTGAGCCGCACTAGTTGACCAACAGTAAGCTCGGATGGTCCTTCCGGTTTGCCCTTCAACAGCTCATTGGTGCCAGTTAACCATGCCTTTACTGCCTGATGAGTTGAGTCGCTTCAGGGCGTTCTTTGCAGCAGAATGTGAACGGGAGCTCGCATGAGGGCAACGGCGACTGCCAGCTGTCCCATTGAAAAAGAACTCAGCTACACATAGCTAGGGGAGCTGCAATATTATAAATGGACCAATGAGATATAGATTAAAACAGCCACAGCCAGAGCCACAACTAAGAGGCGTCGCCTTGGTATTGTGAAAAGTAGATGTGAGGTCAAATAATTAGATAACTAAGCGGTCTTGCTTACATACTCATGTACATCCACTCTCGAATGGTCCTTCCTGCAAACACGCTGCTGCATTTTCATTCGTGCACAACAGGGCATCTTAATACGGCATCCTCAAGTTCGAGCGCGCAACAGAGACTGCGCCAGCCTAGCTCCCACAGGACAAGAGGCATACCAAGCCTATTAAGTTGCCAAGTCGCCCATCCTCACTCCCAACGCGCAGCTAAGAGAAAAGCGACTCGCTTGCCTATTTGGGCATCTGTTTCGCCAAAAGCTCGCCAAAACGACTTAATCTACCACCAACAAATCACCGATTACAATGGCAGGAAAACCGTGCTAGGTAAAAGAACAGCTCTAAACAAAAGCGCCCGCAAGAGAAAGGATGCCGAAGGAGGGGGTGAGGTGAGGTATTGATGTAGGGTTGCGTACGTGCGGGATGACCGTTTTGCTCGGGCGGAGAGGCTGCTTCCGCATGTCAGACGGCAGGCAAGCCGTACGAGAGATAGAAGGAAAAAGCAAAGAAGAGGGTGTGTAGTGCGTGAGGTGCGTGAGACGGCATCTAGAACGGACCGTTGCGAGCGAGCGAGCGAGCGGCTTGTGCCTGCGTGCGTGTATCGCCCCCTCCGTAACATAACGTCCGAATATCCAGAATCCGCAGCGTAACAACACCCAGTAATGCACACGTAAGTACATACAGCATGTCCTGCGCTGTACATGTACTCCTCCCTTCGACATGAAAAACCTCCGCCTCCATCCGCTTCGTCGCCGCAACCGCGCCGCCTCAAAAGGTTCGAAGGAAGGAAGGAGGAAGCGTCCGGGAGGATCCCCCACCCTGCCCTGCTATCGTGGACGCAAAAGACCAGGCCTAGGGGGGGGGAACATGTTGGCCCGCCCATTCGCTCGCCCGCCCACGGCAACACTCTCCGTCGAACAAACACCCATGCCGGTTTCGCAATCCGCTCACATGGCGACCCTGTCGCTGCTAAACATAGCCTCAGGCCTTCAGCTGCCTTTTCTTTGCGCTGGGCGAGTACATGGCACGCATCTATACCTCACCTTTACATGCTGTATGTCTGGAACACACGGATAACGCAGGTTTCAAAGCCCCAACCTGTGTCACTGCGTAATGACTACAGTCATTCATGGGTTGGATGGATTGCATGTCACTCTGTGTCAGACAGCATGTCACTCACGCAACCCACAACACCGGCTCTACGTATATACAACATGATAACTTACCCATAGACAACATGTACCTCCCTCAACAGACGCCCTCCCCCAAATGGAAGACGATAAAACCCCCGCCCGCCCCATGCCTCAGGCCCGCCGCCGCGTGCCGCGCGCCGCGCATCTCCCCACCAATGACACCCCTTGTTGACGCCATTCCCCAACCCCCTTCGCTCGACCGCCTGCTCCCTATCACTACCGCGGCTAAGCGGTACATTCCACCCTGTCCTGCCAAATACTTTCCTAGCCTTGTACCACACGCACGCACCGCACGCACGCGCCGCACGCACAGACGCCTTGCCTTCATTTTTTTTTTTCGTGCGCTCCCGACACATATCGTAGATACGGTAGCACCGCTCGCCCGTGTCACGCAAAGTCAAGATCTGTGTGCGACGCAGGCCCTACAAGGGGGACAAAGGGGAAGCAAAAGGGCGGAGAAGGAAACAGCGAGAGCGTTGCACACGTCGCCGGCCTGCGCGACCTGGCCAGGGCGTAGCCGGGGGTTGCACGAGGAAACGTTTGCGGGAAGCGCTTGTTCGTTCGGAGATGAGGGTAACGAGCGTGCGCTAGGCAGAGGACGATTTTGTGAGGCTGTTTGTGCGTCGCAGGCGGTGCGAGGCGTGTGTGCGGTATGGGTACGGGGTCCCCCATGAGCGGGAGGCTACTATTGGGATGCGAACAAGTGCAGTGTTGGCAGCAAACTTGTCACGCTGCGTCTGCGAATCATCAAGGAGGAGCCCGAGGCTCCGTTCTTGCGGTATTTGCGGGTGCTAAAAGAATTATATAGGTCTCATGACGGCATTGCCTGCCCCGCATCCGGTAGTTGCGCTCATCGTTCAATAGCTCCCATGTTCTTGATTCCGCTATGTGTGCTGCTGTGAATGGCTACCCGCCCTCTCTCATGCACAACGTATTATCTGCACGCTATATGTGCAGATGGCCAGGTCTCGCATTGGCTTACCGTTGCAAAGGTCCCCATTCACGCCTACATGATCTGCGAACGTTGAGAATCAAGCAGTACATCAGCGCCGCGGATGAGCCTCTCAAAATTCTGCAGTCCAAACCGAATCGACTGCTGTGGACGTGGAGACACAGCCTACTTCCCAAAGCTGGTCTGCAATGGTCTGCAATTATGCATTGGTAATATTTCCATCATGCTTTTTTGAAGAAACTGGCGATGCTGCCTTGGCCTTTGCCGGCGGGCTTTTTCCCTTTCGCCGTCGTAGGTTTGGGTGCAGATTTTGGCTTCTTGGGCTCCGGCTCGTCTTCGGAGAAGGATTCCCAGACCGCTTCTTGTTTGGTGACTTGGGTAATCAGACTGTTGAATACCGTGTTTTTGGGTGAAGACTTACCGAGATAGCCATCTTCGTCCTTGGCCGTCTTCTTCTTCATCACTTGTCGCCTGCCACGTCTCCGTCCTCTCGTGACTTTGACCGCCTCTTCGCTCTCCGCCGGCTTAGTAGGAGTTTGCTTATCCACTGGCGCATCCTGAGTGTCCGTCTCTTCTTGTGCTGGTGCATCTGGCATCTCGACTTGAGCAGGCAGAAGTCAGTTACGTGTAGAGATCAACAACAAAACATGTAAGCTTACCGTCAGCATCCATCATTTCCTGGAGTTTCTTTTTGCGCTCTTCGCGGGCTTTGCGTGCTGCTGCCTCTTGCTCTGCATCAATCTCGAGTTGAGGATCATCGTCCATGTTCATGTCGTCTTCAGACATGCCCTGCATGACATCTACAATAGTTAGTTTTGGATGCTGATTTTTCCGGACGAAGTACGTACCATCTTCGGCAGCCGTTGGCTTGTCTGCTGCTTTAGCCTTCGGCTTAGCCTTTGCAAATGACTTGAATATGTCCCCAGCTGATTTCTCTATCTTGACATTTGACTTCGAATCCGATCTCTTTAAAGAAGGAGCAGCAGGACCAGGCGCTGACCGTGCAGATTTTTTGTCGTCGGATGCGCTCCCTTGGTGTGCTGGTGCTGACACTGCCTCCTTTTTAGAGGCAGTTACTGCAAGGGATGGCTTTGTGATGGCTGTGGGTGCAGCCTTTGGCACTATGACTGCGTTCTTCTTCATGCGCCGCTACGCATTATCAGTATTGAATCTTCAAACATAGAGGAGATCCCTTACCTTGATATAAGGATTGTAGATAGAGCCGTACACCCTCCATCGCTCCATGGGGTTTTCGTTCGCATAACCACTTCTAACCTCCTCATTGCAAACGGATAAGAAATCTAGGTCCTGATACAGTTAGCAAGTGCAACTCAAAATCGTAGTGCGGTGTGAGCTCACCTCGAGGGGGCCTGGCTCCAAACTGTATATATGGATAGAGGTGATCTCAAGAAACTGTGTCTTTGTCTCTGGACAAGCATTAGTATTGAATTCGTGAAAGTTTTGCATGGCATACATACCCTCCAATTCCTCTTCTCTGACAATCTCAATTGCCGTTACCGCTATCGGCTTTTCTTTAGGCTCTGAAGGTTCGATGGGGCTGTCTGAATTGGGGGCAGCACTCATAAAGGAAGAGGTAGGCATGTATGTTTCTCCGTTATCTCCATCAATGACAGCTTCGCCATTTGCGTCATCACTAGTGTTGCTCTTGGTATCCTCGAAGGGTTGCTGCTTGCCGGTGAGTACATAGGTTGCGTGGACGGATTTCGGATTTTTCGCGTTTTGTTTCGTGTAAAACTCGAAAAGCATCCTATATCACATCAGCATAGTTGAGATACAGAGTGGGCGCTGCGCTCACTGCTTTGCCTCGTTGACATTGACCTTGACGGCTCGACTGAGCAAGCGGTAATTTACCTGCTGAGCATAAGTTGAGCGCATTTATGGCGGGGGGCTGGAACTGACTGGTAAGGCATCTGTAAGTATTCGAGCCGCAAGGAATTCTTTATAGTCTTCTCCGGACATAGTGGACGGTGGGGTTGTCGACAACGGCTTGTGCTTTCGAAATGAGGTTCGTTGCGAAGTAAGAGCGCACTAGAAGTCGCGTCGTCGCGGGGTCATGTGAACGCGTCGCCGGACTCGCTAATGACTCGTGTATACCAGATTGACTTGTATGTATTCCAGGCACCAGCAAGAACCCCTCTTCCACCAAACCTATACTCAAACATGACCGTAACTGAAGACGACGATTTGAAGTTGCTGCGGGCGTCTGCATCGCATCTTTCAGATCTAGGGAAGCTAATTCCCCAACTGCTCCGGAAACGAAAAAATGACGGCCAATTTCCCTTACGCGTGCGGGAGATGGACATGTGGAGAATCATGGGACTGGTATGAAAGAGAGGGCACTCGGTCTGTGCGAAACCTGACTTCAGCCAGATTGAGCCGTTCCAGGAAGATCCACAGATCCTTGACTCTCACCTGAAGTCATTCCTCCCGCCCATGGTCGTGGCCTACTTGGAGTCCATCCGTGTAGCTTCAAGGCCCAAGCCTAAGAAAGGATTTGTTCCACTGACCCATGCAATATGTCAAATATTGAATCTGTTTTGCAAAGTTCGAGGAGAAAAGGTCATCAAAGGCTTCTTGAATAACGAACCAAAATATCTTGAACCAATATTAAATGAATTCGAAACCGGCAGAAACTATGCGAGGAACGACGATGAGCCACTCGCTGGGTCGATTAAACCTTGGGCTGAGCGCTACGTTCTGCTACTATGGCTTTCTCATCTGATGCTGGCTCCGTTCCCACTGGCCTCCATGTCTGCTCTCCAGTCGTCGCGGGAGGTAGCTGCCGCCCTTGAGATTGAACTTCCTGCAGAGGTTCCTGGAATCTCTCTACGCGTTTTAATCATGTGTATTAACGGACTTCGATCTGCCTCGAAAGAACGTGATGCTGCTGCAAACCTCCTTGTCAGACTGTGTGTCCGCCCGGACATGCAAGAGCTTGGTCTACTAAACACAATGGTACAATGGTGTCTGTCCTTCTTCAGCAAAATCACTGTGGAACAAACAGACATTCACCAGTGTCTTGGGGTACTTGCGTTCCTCTCAGGTCTTGTCACATCTGCCACGAACGAGGAGATTGGTCCATTCCTCCCAGCCTTGTACAAGTCCTGTCAAAACATCATCAGTCAGCCGGACCTCATCTTTATCAAATCATCGGCCGTTGCAAGGAAACTAGTTGTCAAGGCTCTTCGTAACATTGTAGTCCATTGCCTTCAAGCGGGCGATTCAGTGAACGAACTTGATATAACAACTGTACTCGAAGAAGTTATTGAGTTCCTTCTGGATTCGTTGGGTGATGGCGATACACCAGTAAGATACGCTGCAAGCAAAGCCCTGAGTATCGTGACTATGAAGTTGGGCTCAGACATGGCTGGAGATGTGGTCGACGCTATCCTTGGCTCGCTCAATGAAAACGTTTACTGGCAAGGTTTGAAACGAAATCTTAGCGGAGTTGATCCTCTGCGTTGGCACGGGTTGACTCTTACACTGTCGCACCTTCTTTACCGTCGAGCCTTGCATACGAATCAATTACCAGAGATTCTCAACGCACTTTTGTTAGCTCTGGCATTCGAACAGCGATCAACTACAGGTGGTTCAATGGGAACAAATGTTCGGGATGCGGCTTGCTTCGGTATTTGGGCAGTATCCAGACGATACACCACTACTGAACTCTCTGCTGTGAAGACATCGTCAGTTCGAGCATCCGAACATCGCAAGGGTATTGCAATCTTCGAAGTATTAGCAACAGAATTGTTGGTTGTAGCATGTCTCGATCCTGCTGGAAATATTCGGAGAGGATCTTCCGCTGCGTTACAAGAACTTATTGGCCGGCATCCAAATACCGTCCCCGAGGGCATTCCACTCGTCCAAGTTGTAGATTTTCACGCAGTTGGACTCCGCGAACGAGCAATGTGTAAGGTTTTGATTGAAGCCAGCAAGCTTTATCAAAGCTACTGGGATGCTCTATTCGACAATTTACTTGGCTGGAGAGGCATTGGCTCTCTCGATTCACCTTCTCGTCTATTTGCAGCACGAGCCGTAGGATCGCTGTCTAGAGACCAAAACTCTATTGTCGTTGTATCGATGGCCAACCGTATATCCGAGGACCTTGCCGCGCTAAGAGCAAGGGAGGTTGAAGAGCGCCAGGGTCTAGTATCTTCACTGGCTGCTCTCATAGATCAAGTCGTTGAACTGGGGTTTGTTGGAAACTCCGTGAACCGAGAGACACCAGATATTACCCATCTGTGGAAGCTTTTGGAGAAAGAGCTGAAGCTTGAAGATTCTGCTTACATGTCTCCAGCTTTGAGACCTGACCTTACCGCTTCATCAATCTGCACTTTCCTTGGCGCATTAGCGACTATGACCTATCTACAGATTAGAGAACCAGATGTTCCTCGAATTCCGACAGCAGAACTTATCCGCTCGTTCAATTTATGCCTTGGTCGTTATGCAGACTCGGTATTGGATGCCATTCCGCGCACAGCTTCGAGCGTTCTGAGGTTATTGAAAATACTCTCCCCGTCCGATGCGGAAGATTTGGTCTCTACGTGGCTTTCAAAACTCGAGGACGAGGCATCGTATAATGGGCTGAGGTATTCCGGATTTGCCATTGCAATGGGAGCCGCTTACGCCCATTTGACCATGGGAACTGAACCGACTGGCATGCAAAATAAAATTGCGGAGATCCTTCCATTCAGATGCACTGAAGCTGTTGCAACTGAAGCACGAACAGTAGCTCTGCTGGCGCTTAATGTTCTATTAAAGAGCCATGCTGAATATTCAATCACTTTGCACGCTACAATCCGGGACCGCATTGCAACCGCATTGCATGTCGCACTCAACGATTATACCGTAACCGATCGTGGGGATGTTGGATCTCTTGTTCGTCTAGAGGCCCTCAGCACAATTGGAACAGCATGGAAGATGAGTTTATTCCATGGCTTTGCTAACCAGGAAGAGCTACATGCGGACGTTCTCCGGCTCTCCCTCGAAAAGCTCGATAAAATTCGCTTGCGGGCTGCCCAGGTTCTTGAGCAAGGCTCGTACGAGCACTTTGTGACTGTGGCTCAAGGTGTTGCTGACGGTGTTTCCTCGTATGCATACTTCTCTAACGCTTTGACAATCTTGAAACACAAGTGCCCTGCAGTCATCCAAGAAGCAATTTGCCTTGGATATATAACGTCTGCAGGGATGGGATCAGAGTCCGTTGTACAGAATTCTCGAGCTGCATTGCTCGATACAATCGATGCTTGGCCCACTATTAACAATACAGGACACGAAGAAACATACTCTTTACTAGATGCTGCAAACTGTCTACTTCGTCTTCTGAAGACTAATCTAGACACTGAGAGGACTCTGCTTCCTTTGCTAGAGATTTGGGCTTTTCTGTTTGATATGCAGGTTATGCACCGGCTTCTCGAAACATCATTCAAGTAAGACTGATGTCATAGTTCAGTGAATATGACTGACACCCCCAGCTTCCGTGCATTACTGTCTTGTACCCAGAAGGCGCACTTTAAGTCTACACACATGCAGAAACTACACCTCGCCCTGGACGTTTACCGTGGCCTCGGTACAGTCCCATCAACAAAGGCGGATACAGTAACGAAAGTAACTAGCATGCTGTTGCACCCATTTCCTAAGGTGGGACAGGCCTGAAATAATTGAGAAACTCTAAAAGAAATACTGACTTAGTATAGACTCGTATAGCAGCTGCTGAGACTCTCTGGTCTCTAACCAAGGAAGAGGGCCTCAAGAGACAAGATTGGAGTGTGCCCTCCAAAAGTTTGAAGCCCGTTGTTGACAATATAAAAGCTACATTGACAGCACAAGGCTAATCGCTAAATTATTCGATAAAATGAAAGCGTCCTTTACTACTATCCTCTACGTTCCCAAAATTCTCTCATGATTTCTTGCGTGTAGTTCATCTCCATCGTATTCTGCACGACCGAATCTTCACCCCAGCTCCCTTCTATTAATCTGCCGTTCTCACGCGAACCTGGAAGTATTGGCATGGGATTCTTACTCTCGAAAGCAGTTTTGATGGACCCAGGGGCAAGATTACTGAGCCGCTGCATTTCATTAGTGAAGCCCTCGTGGCCATTCCCTAGTTCACCGTGGGCGCGCCACGAAGAGTCGAACGGATTCCGACCATTCCCCAGATCGCGCCAAACTTCTATTTCGATACTCCTTTCTCCGCCTGCCAGTACATCTATACGCAAGGGCCTGACAACGTAATCGGTAGCGCAGGTATCACACAAGTGCACACCGCTATCCTCTTTCCCATACATAATGAGCTCTACGAGATACTTTCGCATTCCTGTATGCGGACGATGCGAATCCCGATGCCCCACAACAACCTGCGGCAATGCAGGCCTGAGCACATCAACGACAGTTTTCTTGCGGCGACGCCCGGGATGGAGTTCTGAGGTGTAACTGAGACGATATCTCGCATGTAGGATGAAATGGCCGCCCACGACTCGGGCCTCACACTGGAGAGCCGTCCCGATGACTGTCTTTCCAACCAGTCTCTGTGCATACGCTTCATGGCGGAAGATGTTTATATCGAGCCCGTACTCAGGGCCCCAGAGCGCGCGGTTCACAGCAAGACGTACATGGTGGTAGCAGAGCACGTAGGCGTGGTCATCGTGCAAGTAGCTGTTATATTCGGCGCAGTCGCGCTGCGCCTCGAGGACAAAGGTCTTGGGGCCGGCGGTCTTTTGGTGCGGGTGGAATGTGTCGCACCTAAGACACACATTGGTGGGTGAGCGACGTGCCTGCCAGCGTCCTATACCGGAAGAGATAAGAGAATGAACTCACCATGCGCAGTACCAGTGCGAGGGGAAAGCGCGCTCCAGTATCTCAATCTTCTTCCTGCGCTCGAACTTGTTGCTCGTGACAGAAAGATGGTGATTAAGATGGGCTGTACCGACGGCGTAGTATATGTAGCGGGAAGAGAGACAAAAGGAGGCCGCGGCAGCGGAATCCAAGTATGATGATATTTGCTGGATAAGTTCGAGGGGTAGCGTGAGTACAGGGGCGTACTGTGCTTGCACTGTAGCAGCCGCTTTGGGGAGAACCGAGAGAGTGTTGTTACGGTGTTCTTGTCGTGTTACTGGTGTCTTTGGGGACGATATCGATGTTGTCGCCCACCGTCTGCTCATAGGCATCCAGCCGCCCATCGCGAGCGACTTCTCCAACAGTGGCTCCTTTGTAATATATTTTTTATATCCTTTCTCGCTCGAAGCCAAGTCCCCCTTGGAAAGAATACGTTTGTATTAACGCTCGAATCCGAAGCCACGGTGACGCATTCCACTAATCGTCCCCTCCCAAGCGGTCCCGAACTATTGCTTTGAATGTTAATCCGGGCACACCAATACCACTCTCCCTTTAAAAACAGAGTTTGTCGTCAAGCTCCAAAAAAGCAACACTCTACCAGAAATCCTGCTATGTTCCCAAACTTGGAAGATAACTGTATACCACGGAAAATAAAATCCAGAAAATAGTGCTTCGCGTGAAAGGCAGACCAAACCCCGCGCTTCTTTATGTACCCGCGTGAAAAAGAAAAGACAGCCTGCTGCCGTCACTTCACAGCGTGATGATAGCCAGCCGGCTGTTAGCGCTGCCGGGTGACCATGGTCCAACGCCCGCCACTGCCCGCATCACACCGTGCCGGCACGCGGCAAGGCAGAGCACCGGAAGGCTGAGACAAGCAATAGCCTCCCTGCTCTACAACATTATTCGTAGGTAGTCTCGCACTACGTACAGTACACGTGACTGCGCCTCATCCTTACGGTACTTTGAAGTGGAGACGCTGTATGACCCACCAGTCAGATACGAGGCGGTCTTTAGGGAAGCACGAGGATGTCTTCACCAGAGAACCGTGCGGCTAGCCGGATGGAGACTAGCGTACCAGGGCTGGTGCCGGCGATGCGGCTTGGGACGTGGCTGTGTGTGGGATAAAAAGGTGCTATAGAGGGGATTGTGCCTATCTTGTGGGCTGGGCTCGTATTCGGTGTAGTTTTGGGTATGGGAGCTTGACTGGCTTTGTGCTGAGGCCGGGTGGAAAGTGGACTCGAAAGGTAGGCTTAAGCGATGTTGATATCATTATGACTGGGGTGCTTCGGTAGCTCCGAAGTTACCAAGACCTATGATGGTAGTGTCAGTTTGTAGTTGTAAGTGTTACTGGGTCTTTGAGTGGGTGTTTGTGTGGAGTATCGGAATTATAGTCGCATGATAATTTGATGCTTTGTGGTGAATTCTTTCTATCCAGAGAGTATCAGGTAACATTGAATAGTAGCTTCAAGAAGAATGCGTTTTTTGCGTTAAAATTGGGACATAAAGGCGACAGACAGTCGGTCCTTTGGTGATCAATATAGAGCAGTGACAAATCATGTAATGCAAATGGAACAAAGCAGAATGAGAAATTTCAACTTGATCCTGTATATTTACAGTGGCGTTTACACCATAGCCGTCTCTTGCGACCTTACTTGGTCCTCACAATCTTCAATTTCTTGGGGCTATGAACAAAGTTGTTCGCATACGCTTTGGGAATAAACTTCCTCTCGTTGGGCTCCTGCACAAAGTACTCATATCCTTGCTTGTTAGCGAAGTTAATGGCATCTTCTTTCGACTTGAACTGTATCCTGTGGCCTTGCATGTAATCGCCAGACGACTGCCATCCCATGAGCGGGTTCTCCCATCGGTGGCCCTTGGGCAACGGATCCCAGTCCATCAGCCAGTGATGTGAATGCCAATCGCCAGACTGAGTAGCTGTCTTTGCGGGACGGTAGATGCTGTGTGATACATTAATATCAAGCTCCGTGAGCGCGGGTCAAGGGAAATTCGCATACCGCACGGTCCTGGCTTGTAGATCAACTGGAGCACCCGAGAGAACAGCCGCAGCTACGCTCTCGCCGGGCTCGCTTCCGTCCATGACACGCTTAGGAATGGGCGAGAAGTTCCTATGAACTACGTCAGACAGGTCTGTTATCTCCCGGCTGGCAGTCCACATACGAGGTCCGGTAGTCGACGGCGACGTTATAGTCCGGTTTTCGCCTGATACCCTCCGCAGGGCCTTCCTGTCTCTCCTGGCTTGACTCGGTGAGCGTCGAAGTAGGCGCATCGCCGGAGCCTGTCTTCGGTGCAAGTTCGCTAGAGGACGATTCGGATGAGTATGTGCGATATGCCGGGACAATAGACCTTGTCACAGACGGACGAAGAGTAGCGGGCAGTAGCCGCGAGCCAATTGACCGGGGCAGGGCAGACATGTTGGGCGCTGTGTCGAGCTTGAGGGGTCGAGGTTTGGTGTGATGTCGCCGTGAGGACCGGGACAGGTACCGCCAAGCCCCTAGCTTCAATCTCAGCGCCTCTGCTCGACAACCTCCATCGACTCTGCACGACCTCCATCCCCACTCTTTCCATCTTGCCAGCCCAGGTGCGTCGCTCGAACCGAACCGAAAAAGCCGAAGCAATCCAATTGATGCTAATTGAAGGCCAGCCGACAAGATGAGCTACATCACCAAGCGCGCCCTGTCCACCCTCATCCCTCCCAAGGTATGGACCGCACACGTCTACCATGATCAATTGCGATACTGATTTCGGATTGCAGGTTGCCTCTCCGAATGTAAGAACCCTTCCTATTCATCGAATACAACGTCTATGGCCTCAATAGCGCAATATGCTATGTTCCGGACCACCGCAAAATATTTCGGGATCCAAGGAAGATGGACACAGGGCATCATGGTCAAGAGGGGAAAGCATCGAACATTTTCTGATGCGGATTCTAGGCCATCGGATCATCGCCAAATGCTCTCCGCATGCAAAAGGTGGTAAGCTTCTACGAGAAGCTGCCACGCGGAGCAGCTCCCGAACCCCAGGCTAAGGGCCTCCTCGGCCGCTACCAGAAGAGGTACTTTGGCAAGAACGCCTCTGCGATGCGTATGTATCCCTAAAACGACTGTCAAACACGTATTGTTGCAGGCCGGATTGCTGACCGTCCCATGTACAGCCCTCGTGCACGTAATCGGCGCCCTCATCGCCATCGGCTACGCACAGAACTACTACTTCCATCTACGTATGTTGCTAGTCTGACATATACGAGTGCTTTTGACTCATGCTTGCTAGGCCACCACAAGAACAACGTGCACCATTAAGCAGGTCGGACAGCTCCAGGGACCAAAGTATGAGCAGGACATACGGCATGTGTAAATATAGAGTGTAGCAGGTTTCAACCACAGTTCTGGAAGGCATGTTCAAGGTCCAGTGTGTTCGTTTTGCGTGTCCCGTGGTTTTGCTTTTGGTGTCATCTGAGCCTGTGCACAGCGTCATGCTGGCCAGATCCTGAGCGGACTCATGAAGCAACCTGTTGAACGTGTTCTGCCTAACAATAAGTGATACTATTTGCCCGGCCACCTCCGCTGCCGGATGCCGCGCGCTGCAAGACCGAGGTGTATGACTCCGGCTGCCCGCAACGCTCACACTTGTGGGAGCGCATTCAATAATAATATTAGCTGGACATGGCAGCCTGTGAAGTGGGTGAGAACACGCGCGCGTCCCCGCTAGAGGGTCACAGGACTGTTTCTAGTGAAAGTCGGCGTGGCGCGGCCTATTGGAGGTTGAGCCAGCTTCAAAGAATCGCCCTCGCCCGAGCGCCAAGACCTGAACTCAGCCCGCTGCCGTTGACTTCGCTGGCCCTTACAGACCCCAAACATCCAACACCACGCGACTCGGCGCCCCAAGCCCCCTTCCTCTTATTTTCCTTGGTACGAGACAGTAGCGATCTCGCCTGTCCGCCTCTCTCAGAGCCGCCGTTACAAGTCGACTTGCTCTCTACCCCCCAACACTCCACCGCCTAGCTCCAGCTTCCGGAGCGCCGCAGTCAACGTCCTGCGCAAGCGCCAAACCTCATCCTCGTGGCGACGCCTCACATCTGACAATAGGTGATTATAATTTCGACTTTTGTCCCTCTCGACGTGTACTGGGCATCGGTCGCACGCGCCCGCGTCCGTCCCGCACCCATGCCGTCTTCCTCTGAAGAACATGCTTCTGACAGAGAGCCTTTGGCTGCGACAACAGACCCACGCATTGTTATGGCAGAGCAGATCACCCACGATGTGGTAAAGGAAGCACAGTCGGTGGGTGGCCCCTCGCCCATCGACGACACTGCATCATCTACCAACAACTCCGCCGGTAACGGCGAGGCGCCCTCGGGCCCAGACTCACACGACCACAAACCTTTTGATGCCAACTTCACAACGAGTACGATTCCTGTAGATAATGCTGCTGATGCGACATCACTTTCGGAGAAGGTCGGTGGAGGTGCAGCCAACGTGAGTGCAAACGCCCGGCACTCGTATGAATAAACTAACAATTGCAGGCCGCCGCCGTGCCCACAGAGGGAACAGCACGCTCCAGTACTCCATCCAACATGATGAAAGAGCAGCTAGTCAACGGCGATGCTGGCGAGCAGTCTGCAACGGAGTCGCACAACGCAGCTGCAGAAACCAGCGGTGGATCCGACTCAGATATCAGTCGTCCAAGCAGCGTGGACCCAACTAAGCAACCCAGTGGACATTTGCGCACCAATTCAGTCAAGAAGCCTACCACGTTCAAATCTGTCTCGGTCACCAAGAACTTCCTTGCGAAGTCTGCTGTGTCCGTACCAGCTGCTCGTCCTGGCGACAAAGCTCCAGCAGTTGCTCCCACAACAAGCTCGACTCTACAGACTGCGCGGCCCCGCTTGGTCGCAAAATCCGGCGGTAGCAACACCCCCCGGTCGATTGGCAAGATGAATGGCGCCAGCTCGGGACCGGACGCCAGCAAAGTGTGGAATAAGAACCAACCAGTCCCGCCCGCGCCACCGAAACAGTTTACGGATGAAGAGCTGAAGCAGCAGTATGGCATACACCTTGCAACGCGCCTGCAAGCAGACGAGGCTGGGAAAGAGGCAAAATGGGCAGATATTGATGATGATGAGGACGACTGGACGCCAGAGACAGTGCAGTGGATGGATGGCACTAAGTCGACCGTTGCTGCAGTTGGAAATCAAACTCCTCCCCCCGAGGAACCTAAGCCTGCGCCAAAGAAGGAGATATCTACGCTACCTCCCAAGCCTGCATCTTCACCGGTCGCAAGCACGCAGAAGCCTAGCTTGACTGGTGGCACAAAGACTATCCTGAAACCCGGAGCTCATGCGCAAGCAACTTCTGGAAAACCCAAAGGCCTACCAGATAAGCCAACCTTAGTCGCAAAACCGTCTACCGCTGCCCCGGTCAAGTCTCCTTGGGCCCAGCTTCCTCCGATTGAAAAAGTGTCCCCCATACAGATCAACCCGCCAGCACAACTACCGTCAATCCGGAACTCAAGGGACGCATATGGCCACGAAGATGCTACACCTTCCCATGTTCCTGCTAAGGAGATCGCACCCGACGACTTCAACCGCTCGTGGCGTGATGATCGTGGTAATCGAGAACTTTTCAACTCACACAGTGGCCGATACGAACCGGTTGGTGATATGAGACGTGGTTCAATACGGGACAGTGGCTATCGTCAACAACCTGCTGTTTTGCAGCGAGCCTCTCATGACGGACCAGCGGAGCCATCTCCAGCTTTTCAGACCTCGAGAACAAGTGCAGACGGTCCCGGCTGGGGCAGGAGGAGGAACTCATCTAATGTTAGCGGAGGAAGTGGCCGTCGAATGTCTTTTGATAGGCGTGGTGTGGACATTGCTCACATGCCCACAAACCTCCAACGACGTGAGTCGCAATCCATCAATGGAGTTGATGCAGGTCCTCCAGCGGTTTCGCGCAATGTGTTGCCCGAAAACTCGATGCCTCTGGATCAACAGCCTCCCAGTCAAACCGCGAAGCAGTCCACTACGCAGAACACGTCACCAAATGTCGCGATTGTTCAACCAGCTTCGCCATTTGGCTCTGCAGCATCCCAAGATGCTGGTGCTGGCCCGCAGATGCAAAATCCGCTTGAAGTGCAACAGCGCCTTCTCCATGACAACCTGGACACTGTTAAGCTGCGAAAGCAAAAAGAGAAAGAACAAGAGGCTAAAGAGGAGGCAGAACGGAAGGAGCGTCTTCGGAAAAAGATGGAAGCGTTGGGATTCAACGAAGAGTTGAAACCTAAACCGAAGGAGGATTCGCCATCTCGTGCTCCTCAGAAATCGCCACGGAAAGAGAAGGTATTGCCAGTTGCAGTGCAATCACCACCGCCCAAACCGCCTGTTCCAACGGCTGAGGGCGAGGTAGCTCAGTATGGCATGATGAAGGTCCATCAGCCTCAACCCCTTAGGAAGTCAGTCCCGTCGGATTTAACAACTTCTAAATCGGCGGCCTCCAAACCAAGCTCCTCGCCAGTCAAGACACCAGCAGAAACCTTAGCGAAACCCATTCCGGCCCCTCTGCCTTCCCCAACAGTGAACAGTTCCTCCCGTGACAGTGACAGCTCGAAGTCTTCGCCCGAGCAAGCGCCCAACCACGCCCAACCATCCAAGGCTATCGGTGCGGTAGGTGCCAAGCCCGGCCAACCTCCGCAGAGCGCTTGGTCATCAGTCCCTCAGCGTCCCTTCACATCAAATGTTTGGGGCCCTCCTCAGGCCAAAGATCGAGCACTTGGAAATGGAACTTTTGGTCAACAGGTCCCCCCGCAATCGCAATCGAACGCAACACCGATCGGGGTGACTCCTACCGTGAAGCCACCGCCTTCACAGTTAGAGGCTACAGCTGGTCAGTCATTTACGCCGAAACCTGCCTATCAACAAGCAGGACCAGCACCAGCTCAGCCTAATGCAACCCCTGCACCTGGGCCCATTGCTCTTCCCGCCGCCAATAAATGGGGCAACTTCCAGGCCCACATTCGCCAAGACGATCGCAATATGCGTGCTCAAATCGAAAGGGACCGTGAACGTTTCGGGGACCTACGCCCAGAACTGCGAGAAACATTCGTCGACCAGTCTGGCAAGACACAGACCATTGTCCACAGCAAGCTGGGAACCGAAAACAAGATATCGCAAGCTCCTGCTACTCAAGATGTTAAGCCCAAGACCGAGGTCTCGAAGACCCACGAGGTGCCTCCTCCTGTGGCTCAGAGTACAGCTCTTCAGCCAGCTACACAAGTCGGGCGCTCGTCGCGCTTTTTCCCTAAGCCGGTACAGCCGACTACCAAGCAGGACTCTCCACCTCCTCCGGAAACAGAATCCCATCCAGCATTCAGCGGGGACTCGTCACATCCGGTTGTGAAAATGCCGAAGCCTTCTCCTCGGGTCCGGCTGCCACCTGCCGTAGCTGAACCTGCAGTCCATCCTGAAGCACCGGTGAGCATGCCTCCACGGTCACGTGTTGGTATCGGAGCAAGGCCACTTGCTTTGACTCAGGAATGGCAGGCTAGGTTCAACAGCTTGCTAGGTCAGCCCAATACCCCAACCCCAGGACCTGTTCGTTCCCAAGGAACCGTGTCCGTGGGAGCACAAAAGCCTGGTGCCCTCGCAATTGCAGCATCATCTAAGGCTCCCCTTGAAGTACGTGAGAAGCCGACACCTGCTACCGTCTCTCTTCCTGTTTCAGCTGGTCGTAAGAGTTTTGCCGATGATAACAGCAACGACATCACATCGCGAAATGATTCCGATGCTCTTTTAGAAGATCGAGAATTTGGATCCTTGCCCACGGTCCGACTTTCAAAGGTACCTCACCTTGCAGCGAATGAGCCGCCGGTTGGTTTTCCTTCTACCCCTCGTCAGCATCCTAAGAACAGGCCGGCATTCTATGCTCAGAGCAAGCCTGATCTGCGCGACTCGGATCTGAACAGGAACAGCGACTCCATTGATGTCAAAATTCGTCTTGGTAACATCCACGACACCGTCACGAAGTCTATGGCAGTAAAGCGTAAAAGTGGTAGAAGTGGCGGAGGTCCGCACAAACTTCGACGTGGACCTAGCAATAGTTCAAGTGGTGTATCTAGCGGACAGAATCCTCGCTCTCGCAAGCCATCCAACTACCAAGGCCAAGCATCGAGCTCTAACAGTTCACCTCGGGGTTCATCCGGATCTAGCTGGTCGAACAACCGCTCGAATGCGTCCCACAATAACAATAACAACAATAATCCCTGGAGCAGACGCCCTGCGTCCGCAGCCCCGGTTCACTAGAACCACCTTTCGCAAGATGGCGATAAGCTATGTCGAAGCGCTTTGGCGCATCGCGACAGGCCGTCACTCGCTTAACTGTATATAAGGCGTTTAACTCCTAGGTCACCCAATCATTGCCCTTGTTGGCCTCGACGTGCAGAATCTGTTCCGACGGACATGGCGTCGTGCAAACGGGTTGGGTACATTGTATTTCTCATAATCATTTCCTCTTCTTTGCTCTGCAGCATATCTTTTCGGCTGTGTACCAATACTCTATTGCGGTACGGTTGATCGAATCTTTTGCACGGAACTATGCAGGTTGCAGTTCCTGTTTTCCTTGCTCGGAGCTCCGGATTTTGCCCTTATCGGTTGGGGCGAGCGTTTCCTGAAGATGCTCGTGAAGCTCTAATGTATGGCTGCTCGAATCTCGCGTATTGCAAGAGATGTTGGAAGCTACCAAGAACGACTGTAGTGCACTCTTGGTGGGATCACGACGGAATGGCTATGGATAGACGCTTCTATATGGCAAATAATACCTTGAAACCATCCATAATTATGTCCCTTCCAATTTATGATGCTCTAATCAGCTATTCTAGGTTGTAGACATTTGACAAGCATAAGATATTGATGGTGCGACTCATCGTTTGATAGGAACATCGCTGCCTGACGGCGATACGCTATTAGGGCTAGCGTAATCCTTGGGCAACCGGATGCGTCGCGGAAATTACTCTATAAAATCACGTCGTGCCTAACATCTCGCTTGACCCCATAGCCTCGTTGAATCTAGGTCGAGTTTGAAGAAGAAAAGAATCTATGTAAGACAAGGGATACCACGTGGCTCAAAGAGCAGCAGTCGTTGTTACAACGCACTAGTCGAGGCCACGGGCAAAGGGGCGGGGTCTTCAAAGGTCGTTATATCAAAGATCTGTGGTGAGAAAGAGAGTGCAACATTGGAACTCTACAGAATCTATCGACATCGCACAAAAGCATCAACTTCGGACGCCAAACAACTCATCAAAACATATTCTGCTGTCTTAACAAGGACCTTTCCTCCTTGTAAGCCATATCATCTACTCTCCAGGTCCAATTCGACATACATACCTTCTGTGCATTCTTCATCTAATACCACACGATGCCTTCAATCTTCAAGAAGATCCTCTACACCTCCACCCCTGGCTCAAAACCCAATCCCTACACCAACCCCAACCATCCAAACCACCCGAATACTCCTTTCACAACCCCCGCTCCCTCGCAATCATCCTCTTCCCCCTTCCGCTCCACACCCCCTCCGCCTAGACGCCCTAATTCTCCCTCCGAATTCCCGCACGATCTCCTCGCTGAAGCGCGTCGCGCCGTGGGTAGGAATCCTATTACAGGAAAGCTGTTACCTGCTGAGAGCAGTGGTGGTGGGGCACGAGGAGAAGCGGGGCCAGCACCAACAGGCGGAAGAGTGGGAAAAAGCGTGTATACGGAGACGAGTGAGGGTCGGTCGAGGACGTCTGGGACGCGGTACGATTTGTTTGTGCGGGAGATGAGGGGGAGGAAGGAGGGGGCGTGGACGCCGCCTGCGGAGGGATTTTATGCGCCGCCTGGGCGGAGGGTGGAGGAGTTCTATGCGCCGCCTACGGGAGGGTTCTATGCACCAGGGAGGAGGTAAGGATGGGTGCAGGAGGGTGGTTTTATTTTTTGGGCTTGCAGAGCTGGTGGTATGGAGGTTGGTATCGGGGTTGGCATAGGCTTTTTGTGTGGAGTGAGTGGGAATATGGGGTTTGATGAGGCGATGCTGGTAAAGTGAGGCTAGGTGTTTTGTTCCTATGTAAATGTAATTTCTAGTAGCTCTCATATAAGTCACAACGTAATGACATATTACTCTAAATATCACACTTCATTATTCGTTGGTGCTCTTCTCTATCCCTTGTGCGAGAAGATTCTCTTGTAGCTTATTTGTTGATTCAAGGCTATTGTAATTTGATGCCTTTTCCATTTGTTGGCTAATCATATACTTTGGATCTACTCACGATAACAATTCTTGCCGGTAACCTTCTTTATACTATCTATAACTAAGCTATTTTTCAGAGCTCAAGCCATGGCCTTTAGGTATCCTGCCCACACTTCCATGGCATGAACTGTTTGCAATCGCTATCTTCCTAGCATTCTCAGAGTAGTAAGCCATAATTTCGTTGCCTCATCGTCCAAATCGTTGCCGCATACATACCAAACAATGTTAGTAGGAACAACGAACAGTGGTGAGAGAACACTGCACATCCATGGGGCAGTAAGGCCGCAACGCCCGCTTCAACGTATAGTGTCCTGATACCATCCAAAAGGCATTACGTTACTATCACTCATATTGATACCAATTTAGAGTGCGAATAAATGCCTCACAGCCTGTTGGTTATTATGAGGCCATTGCGATTCCACGTCTTTCACTTGGTTGTTCAGTGCTTCGAGCCGACACTCCATAACGCGCGAGTCGTGGAACTAGATATAATAGCAGATATATAAGAATTAAGCCAGCAATTTGAGTTCCGGTCATCGAACAACATGCCTTCTACGCCTCCCGCCTCAGGCCGCGCGCCAGCATACTTCCTATCTTAGTGTCAGTGTCAAGATATCCCGTCATAATAGTAGCTGCCGCTCGGTTGTTCTACTGGACTCATTTGTCTCGGTCTACCTTATGCCTTTTGGCGCTCCACTTTCCTTGTTTTTCCTTGGCGGGTTTGTTGCTAGGTGAAAGGACAAGGGCAGCTCTTCAAAGTGGTTCCCCAACCCTCTTCGTCACAACAACAACAAGCAGTGAGAGTCTTTGTGTCAACAGCTCCAACTCCACCGTACTGCTGTCCATCGAACAGTCGCAAAAGAAACAGCCACATCTATATATATTTAAAGGATGAGAGGTCTTCCATCAACACACACAGACTGGCGCGTCGGTCTAAATCAGCAGTTCGACCCTCTGAGTTTACTCAAGGTCTTCTGTTCGATTCCCAGCGGGTTCGCCCGTTTAATACTAACCCGGGGATGCCCGTTAGGAAATATAATGTAACAATAAAACTTCGACAATAATAAAATACACATAAAACCGACATAATAATATATATAAAATCGACATAGTATATACAAAATCGATATAATACATATAAAGTCGACATACATTATAAATATAAAAGTATAAATATAAACTTGTGGGAGCTTCTGAGGGCTAAAAACGGTTTCCCCGTTAACATTTTTTTCTTTTTCTTTTTCTTCTTTTTTTATACTTTACTTATTAGATATTAAGAAAATAAAACAGTAGCAGGTAAAAGTATTCAAAGTTGTTGTAGTTTCTTTGTGCATTTCGCAGGTACCTTTTGTATATATCAGCCAGAAGCGTTGCAGTGCGCTGTAACACCTTGCCCTCTCTGTCATGCAGGGCCTGTTCTTCAAACGCAGATGTTATAGATATGCGGAGACTAAAGGATCAAACGACGTCACGTATATATAGTAAGGAAGAATTCGTTATACTACGTCGAATCGGCCACTGGGCAAAACCATCATATCGCAACGCAACATCCTCAAATGCATCCATCCACTTACACGATCTTCTGTTTTTCTCTCTCTCTTCCTTCTCCTGCGAAATAGGCAAAAGAGAATCGGTCAAAAGACATGCGCACGCACCTAGTCAGTCGTCAGCCAAGCCCAGAGGATGGGGCTGAGTAAAGTGACAACGTGACTAGTTCGTTAGATTTTAGTATGGGTGGGGGGGTTGTTTGAAAAAGGCCACGCTAATCGATGTACCTGGTAGATGTGAGCCGCATGGTCTAAGAAAAGATAAAAAAAAACCAAAAGGACGCCGGTCCCAACTGGAAGCTAACTGTGGCTGGCTATACTATAGGCTACCATCCCCCAATGGGGCGATCGGTACGTAAGCCGACGATAAAGGCAGATTTTCCGGAAAGGGAATAAGGGGTCGGCTCAGCTTAGCATATGGGCTGAGGCTGCGTGCGTTGAGGAAGAGGGAGGATCGATTGCCCTGCGTCCTGGTGTGAGGATTGCGCGGCTATGTCTGGAGGAAAAGATGATGGGGGCTCTTCATGTGTCTTGGAATCACATATCACTGCGAAAGAAGAACTCGCATTCAAGTAGAACATATTTAGAGAGAGATGAAGAAAACGAAACGTTGGTATCATTGCAGCAGCTGTGCTCTACGTACGCTGCATAAAAGCAAAAATTATAAAAAATAAAAAAAAAAAAAAAAAAAAAAAAAAAAAGATAAAGGCCCTCTACGCCCTCGACAGCTTCTCAATCGTCCTCACGATCAACTGATTCATCACCACGGGGTAAAACCTCTCCGCCATGAACACATCTCCTTTCTCGTTGGGATGCTCCCCCTCCCTCGTCATGGTCGCCGTGTCGAACCCCGTGAACATATCCACTAGCACAATCGGACTTTGCGACTTCGTATTCTTCCGCACCCACCCGTCCATCGCATTGTTATACGCGACCACCAAATCCGTCGTCTCCTGCCCGAATAGCTTTGGATCCACAGGTATGAGTTTGCTGAGGATGAGCACCATGCGCGGGTTGGACGCGCGCATCTGGGAAAGTACGACGTCGTAGGCGGAGAGCACGGATGAGGTGTTTAGTTTGGCGGTTGCGTCGTTTGTGCCGACGTGCATGATGATCATGTCTGGTTTGGCAGACGCAAGCCAAGGAACGAGTGAGTTTTGCGCGGCGTAGTCGGTTACGCGGGCGCCTGAGTGGCCTTCGTTGTCTTTGTCGAAGTCAACGGTTGCGCCGTTTAATGTGCACCCGCCGGAGGGGGTGGCGTGCGAGCCGACGAAGTCAACGTTTGTGACACCGGCATCGCGGAGCTTTTTCCAGAGGTAGGCGCGCCAGCAGGTCTAGTGAGGGGTGTTAGCCGCATTGTCTTGTTTGTTGCTGTAGCGGTGGTGGTGGTGATGTGGTGTGGTGCGGTATGTACTATAGGGAAGGAAAGGGCAGAGAGGAGAGCTGGAGTGTTGGGAAGGGTCGTCAGAGGGAAAGAAGGGTCTTTGAGGAAGAAATTACAGGCATATCACAGCAGTGCATATACCGCTATTGTATACGAGAAATTGCCCCGGTCCAATGACGTCCAAGCTCTTATAGAGAAGGCCTTTTTAGGCTGGAGTTTGAACACTTTTGCCTGGCCTTCTTTTTCTCTTCCTCCTCTCCTCCTTGAAGCGGGATAGGACGGATATGGGGAGGGAAATGGCAAACAAACTTACAATCTCAACAATCGAAGCCCCAAACGGCATGATCTTCACTTTCGCGGCGTTGGCTTCACGGTTCTCCAGCGGGAAAGCAGTTGCCAGGCTGAGCAGCCCCAGTGCCGGTGCGAGAAGACTTAATCGGACCATGGTGGTTGAGTGTGTTTCGCTTCAAGCAAGATGTTGATGAAGGACGTCCAGCACCAAGCAGAGAACTCCGGGAGAATATAAACCGGGGACCAAGGCGAGATGGATACGAGATGATCCTCAAGGAATAAGGCGGCTTAGACGCAGACTTTATACACTACGAGTAAATGCAGCCAGAAACAAAGTAAGCCGCAAGGTACCTAAAAGATGGCAATGCAGTCAGACGCAGACGCCTCTCCCCAACCGGCAAGAGGAGAGGCAAAGCAACCAACTGAGGCTGGAACAGGCAGTCGAAAAGAGCAAAGGCAGCACGTACACGGCACCGGTAAAGAGAGAGGGATTAGAAGAGGCGGGCAGGGATGGGGTTGCAATGCTCGATAGTGCAATAACGAGAGGGGGAGGTTCCAGCCTTATACCCGGCGCGAGCAGACATGCAACATCCCAAAAAACGTGCATACAAACCCAGAGCTTCATTAAAAGAAAGCCACCTAGTGACAGACCACGGGGCCGCAGCGAGGCTGAGGAAACGGGAAGGTAGTCCTAGGGCTAGGTCGGGGCGCGACAGTGACAGCGGGTCTCGCGGGCATCCTTTCCGCTCCATGGGGTGCTTTGCCTGGTCGCAGGACAGCCATGGTGTGGATGTTATGGTTGTGGATGGGGGCGCTAGCTCCGAGGAACGATTTAGCTCGTCGGAAACGGCTGTGTTTGTGCGGTACAGTATGTGCGTGCTGCGGTGGCCAGGATGAGAGGATGTTCGGGCGGGGGCTTTGATGACGGTAGATGTTTAGACAAGGACAAGGAGCCCTGCTTCGCTACAGGATCAGGATCATCGCCGCGCCTCGGCCCTATTCGACGGTGCTAGGCGGGAATATGGTAAGGCTTGTGCCTGTGTATTTGTAGACCAACGCTTACAGGAGAGCAAACTCCAAAAGGAGCACGCACGAGCCCTGCACCAGATGCCCTTCTCGTCCACTCTGCCTCGCTCGCCAACATCCCCTCTGACTGGGTGATGCGCTGGGGCCTGGTCCACGATGGCTGTTGCTGCGCAGATAATGCACTCGCCGACTGCTCTGGCCGCGATCGTCGCCTGCACGCGCGGGATCCAGGCCTGCGGGGCCGGCTGCTCTGCGAGAAACAATTGATGCTGCATGTGCAGCTATCAATTGCCGATGCAAATGAGGGCCTTCGTCGAGCGGGGGACAGGGCGCCTATAGTGTAACTGTGCAGGTACGTAGCGGCGGGCATTCCCATGATACACTGCATCCCTGGACCACGAGCGGGGTTTTTGTCAAGCCGGTTCGTGTGGTGTGGTGGTGTGGTGGTGTGGTTTGGCTGGACAGTGGACACAGGACACAGGTGCAAGTGCCAACATCACCAGCGCATCAGAAGACCAGAAGACACCCGTGGTAGCATCCTGGACCCTGAGTAGCTGGCCCTGTGATGATAGTGAGAGCGCCAGCTTTCGCCTCGGAGCCCCGACACGGAGCATCCACGCGAACAAGCACATCGTCACGCATCATCACCATCACACGCCAATTCGCCGTCTTCCCACCTCCACCACCACCACCACCATCATCGTCCCTCCGCCCCTTCATCCACAAACCCCAGATCCTTTGCCATGCCTTGGGCCTCCCTCGCCGCCCCGCCCAGCCGCTGACGCCAACCCAACACTACCATCGTTTTCCTCCACCCTCGCGCCGCTTCCATCCATCCCATCGCCCACCGCCCCGCCCTCTTGTTCGTACCGGCTGTACGCAGTGAGAAATACAGGTATCTCGCTCTTCCAAGCTTCTCCCTCGATCGAGCTGGGGTTGCTGTCAAGTCAAGCTTCGCACACCTGCCGAATGTACCTATTTCCAGCCCTACAATAGCCGCATAGCCCGCAGTCATCCTACGCCCACTGCGCCCCCCCTAAAGCACCACATCCTCGACTGGGTAAAAACCCCATCTCACATACAACGCCCCATAAGCTATCAGCGAGCCCTGCGTGACCGTGATCGTGACCGGGGTTTTATTTTATTTTATTTCATTTTATTCTGTGCTCACCGGCAGGCAGCTAAAATTCGCCGTCGGTAATGTCGCTATTGATTTTCGGCTGTGCGATGCCGGTACGTACAATACCCAGTCGGAAGAACGTTTCACGTCGTCGCCAGCGCGGCGAGTCAGTCCGGCCGCCCGTTGTCGCCTACTCATCGTAGCCGTCACACGCATGGAACAGTGCGTGCCGGAGTCTTGGGCGGCCGTTGAAACGTCTTCGGCAGCTTTCTGAGGTGCGTTTGAAGACCGTCTTGGAGACGACGGGGACCAGAGGAACGGATCCTCAAAGTTTCGCCAACGCGACGACCAGGAAATGCGTTCGAACCGTCCCATCTTCTGCGGACGGGAGTGGAAATACGCCTTGGGCCACCATTCCCTCCATGTGCGCACCGGGTCTTGCCGACAGAGTATCTAGGCCCCCACTCTAAACCCATGTGTATTTCCTAGTTAGTATACCGCGTGCACCTGACTGGCTTGCCACTCGCACCATGGTCCTCATGTCAACTTTCACTCTGCATTTGTAAATTGTGATACGACTCGATTCTCATCGCTTTGCATGACGGCAAGACATGATGTTGGCTATGTGCATGGGCAACCGTATGCCACCATCCAAACCAAAACCTTAGATGCCTTAACCTCCCCTATCAACTGCGCCCATTAAACATTATCTCGGCATCCAATGTCAAATCAAGAAAGGCTTGCACAACCACCCATGGTACATACCTTACCTGTGGAGCCCTCAAGGGAACGTCTTACGAAAACCATCGCAAAGACTCAATGCATGACCGTTTAGTAATAACTTGTTTATCAGGTACTGACACGCTATTCGGCCAATGTCCACGGACCTGGTTAGAAGATTAGAACGTACCTTGACAGCCATGCTGTACAATTCTCTAACCTAGTAGAGCCGCCTGGTCCTTGGCTCAGTCGTGGTGCGCACGTGCATCAGTGGAACGCCATCGATAATGGGTATGGTCATGACGCTATACGGCCGTACGCCAGGGGGTAATTCCTGTGCCAAAGAGTCAAAATCAATCTCAATCTCATCATCGGAAGAGGGCGGTGACCACATAGGCCACCCAATAGTAGCAGGGTTCTCACTGACAGCATAACGAGGGCCTCCTGTAGCTTCAGCTTCGCTGTATCCCGCCCGCTCCGCACCATCATCGGTACCATCCACAGCCGGCAAACCCCTCGAAGACGAGGGACTGACTGGCAAGTTCCTTCGGGCCGGGCGTACAACCGGTGGGTTCCTTCGAGCTGGGCGGGCAGCTGGTGAGTTTGTTGGGGATCGTTCTGTAGCTGGTGCATTCACCCAAAGCGGGCGCCGGGTGGGAGAAGACGGTCCTACGATAGGTGATGACTCTGGGTCTGTGTATCTAGTTGGAATATCCGTTAAGGATCGTTCTGCGACAGGCGCGACTGCTTGAGTTGGGCGACTGGTTGACTTGTTAGGCGGAGATAGGACCAAGTCCAGCAGGTCGTCATCGTACATGTCGTCGTCAGACAGAGCGACCACCGAAGCACGACGTGCAACCTCCGGCGAATCGCTTAGGAAATTCACACGGTTCTCTTTATTGTCATGATAGTGGTACCCTACAATGTGTGGGGGGTACGGTCCAGGCGGATCACTATAGATCTCGAAAGGTGTCTGTTCGAGTTGATCCTCTTGAATAGTACTTCGTTCGCTGTCAGGATCGGGTGAGCTAGCTGCCAACGCGTGATCCTCCATGATGTTGAAGGAGACGGGCGTACGCTGAGGGGTCGAGGTAGCGTTCAAATCTGAAAGTTCATCTAGCACGACGTTAGTCTTCGGAGTTTTTATGTTACTGTATGTAGCGTGCGGAGCTGGGTAAACAATGGGGGAAGCTGGCTGCAACAGCTCCAGGCAGCCAACAGGCTATAGGCGAATTGTTCCCCAGTCAAGTAGCATACAGCGACTCAGAAAGTGAAAAGGGTACCATACCTTCTGGACCAGCAATGACACGCTCTTCAAAACGTATAGTAGCTACAACTACCTCGCTGTTGGGTTCGTTATTATCACTAGCGTCTTGATCAGCGGTATCCTTTTCCAATTCTTCAAGTTGAGTGTCTGTAGGGTGAACGCTGGTGCTGTAAGGCAAGTCGTTGTTAGTATCACTGTCGGAGCGACACCAATAGATCCTCATACGCTTGTTCCCAGGTTGATCGTTTGTGTCACTGTCGGAGTCGTTGCTCGCATTCTCTGGGTACGCGGATTCGCCATCACCATCGAATTCACTTTGCGAAGACCAAAGATAGTCATCCATAGGATGATACTCCTGATCATAAGCACGCTGACTCGACTGCACTTTCTTGGCCGCGCGCTGAACCCGATATGAAGATACTGGGATAGACGATGCCCGGTTCTCATCAGTGTGTGACTGCTCCTCGACCTCGGAGGGATCGGGTATGATGTTATTCATATCGAGCCCTTGGAGAAGTTGAGAGCGCTTGGGTTGCTTAGATTTTCTGGGTCGTTTGAGCTTGTTCTGTTATACTTAGTAAGAACCGCTGAAAGTGAAGGTCTGGCATAAACTCACCGATGAAGCAGCCTTGGGCTCTTGAGACTCTACCTCGATCGGCTGGCCCCGCATACTTTCCAAATGTTGGTCCTATAGTACGTTAGTGAGTACTTACTCAACGAGAAAACTACCGAAACTTACGATCGCAAACGAAGTAGGAGATGTACAAGTCTCGCTACCGGATTCGTAGTCACTCAAGGCCGGTGGCATATTTGCGAGGGCGATTCCTGAAACCGTTCAAGGCGAAACACTGCTACCACTGAGAAATCAGCTCAAAGTAAAAGATGAGTGGGGTCAAAGGTTGCGTGCCTAGTAAAATAAAGGAAGGGACGCGCTCGAGGCCGCGCTCTCACGTGATGAGTTGGAGGGAAAGCGTGCCCTGCTAAAGCAGCTGTGACGTAAGAAAAAGAGGAAGTGAATGCGGCAAATCACTCATTGAGGCGTTGCTTTTGATTGGACAAAGGCCTTTTGATAGATAGCTTATTGTCTTGTACTAAGGCTTCGAAGTGTGTCGTTACGTTTGCTCGAAGATGTTGGGCTCATTTCGGCCTCAAAAGCTGAAACTGGACACTCTATGTACTTTAGCCTCATCCGCGTCTCTGATCTAAGTGGTCATTCCTTTCGATAATGGTAGCATTAGAGCAACTTCGCTGGCGGTTCTGGTATCTCAGTATGGGTGTATATCGAGTGTTCTTACAAGCACTCGACCCCACTCTTCTACATTGTCTGGACTTCCACTCATTGCAATACCCAACAACTAAATTTGGACACGACAAACTGAGCACAACACCAGCTCTTCTACTACACACGGTTCCTACACTACCCTACCCCATGCATTCCTCGCATGTCTAGCTCCAGCCAGTGGTATAATAGACAGCCACGCCCTCTAAGCCCTTCCGTTTTCGTCAAAGTTTTCACAAAGAGAACGCCTGTCACCCGATGCTGGATTGCTATCCCATACTCCGTCTATCTCAAAGTGATAAGGCTGAATTGAAAACCGAAAACTCGCCATGCATAGCAGATTCATAAAAGAACAGAGAACCCCAAGATGCCAAAGACAAAAAACACCAATTGTATGCCGTCAAAGTAGTGATTCTTATGACTTGGATGACCCAAAAAAATGGTGCTTCTTCTTCTTCTTTTCCTTTTCTTCCTTGCCGTGCTTCCCACTGCTAGTGGCGGCCGGCTGCGCCTGCGGGCGCCCAGAGTTGAGCGTCATGTTCGCTAATCCAGCCGTCGGCGGTGCATTCGATGCCCCAGGTCGCGAAGGCAGCCCTCCAGGTATGTTTGGCATGGGTTTTGCCCCAAGTCTAACGTTGGAGGGCGGCACTGGCTTCGGCGGCTCAGGCTTCTCAAATAGATGCGCTGGTGCCTTGGGTGGCGGCTGATCTGCCGGCAGTCGTAGCGCTCGACGATTTTGGCTAAGGTCGCCGATTTGCCGAAGGTATAGACCGGGGTTCATCATATGTGAGGTTACGAGGAAAACATCTCTGGATGTCTTTTCGGTTATCTCATAACAGGCACGAGCTTCTGAATAGGTTGCACCACCTGCTACGAACACAATGATACGCTGCCGAGGCTCCACACTCGACAGCTTTGATTTTGCCCATGTTGGCTTAGCGGAACGCAGAGATGATGCCGTTGGTGCGTTATCCTGCATGTTCGGATCATCGGGCTGCATCTTAGTGTATGGGAAAATGTCTTGGGGGACTCTTCCTAGTATGTGTTCTTCTAGAACGTCTTTCAATACGGGTTCGTATCTTGACAAGGCGAGCTCTCCAGGATTTGTTGGAGGCATGGATTTACGCGAGAATAATGGTGGAGGTGGCTCTCGTTTCTCTTTAAGAGCTCTAGCAATGTGCGCGCCAAGGAAGTCCATATTCCGTATGACATTGCCGTCTTGCGGAGGAAGCTGGGCATGGAGCAAGAGTTTGGTAAGATCAGCAGGAAGAATGCCATCCCGATACAAAACGTAAAGGGCGATAAGACGGAGACGGTCGGCCGGCGTGATGGCTTCCTCATCTAAGGTACGAACGACTTGGTCCGCCATGTTTTTCGCTTTTCTGGCATCCTCGTCAAAACCGGTTGCTAGGCACTACATAAGTTAGCATTTGGATGAGTTAACGGGAAGCATCCTTACCTGCTCGACAGAAGCTAAGTCAGGAAGCTTATGTCGTTGAAATAAGCTCATGCACTCCTGGGCCATACTAATGTTGAGAGAGTAAGCTTCTTTTGTCCGCTGAAATTGAGGCAGGCCTGCCATCATATCTTTGATTGCATTCAAACCTTGTATTCCGGAAGCGTTTGCGGCATCTTGATTCGTGAAATGAGGATTGTCTGCAATGAACTTCTGAAAGTCGGCAATCAGTTTATCGATGGTGTCGGCCATGTGCCGATGCCGATACTCAACCCATATGTTGTCCTTGTCACTGATCTCCATATCTTTTTCTTCCTCACCTGGCTCCCCTTCATTTATCACGGTTCGATACATCACTTTATCGCCTTCTTGTAATCGCAACAGATCATGGACCATTGCTTGATACGTAAACTCGTGCAGCAGGGGCGCAAAAAGATCCATGGAACGGTCTGTGATGTACAGAGCGCCACGAGGACGATTTGACGGTGGGGGAAAGTCAGGGTTGAATTGTGCGTACATATCAAGCTTGTCTTGTGCAAAACGGGCGAGATGTGAACACAGAACGCTGGCTTCGTGGGTGGGAGTGCGCGGTCGATAATAACGAATGGTCGGGTACTCGCCCAGAGCAACGCAGACGCCAACAAGCTGTAGGTGTGTCAATCTAGATTCATGCATAGATGTGAAGGGGCACACGCACCCTTTCTGCAATGTCTTCCATGTGGTGTCTGACAAGATTGTTGCATTCAGGATGGAACAGAGTAGGGAAGCTCCAAGGGTCCTTGAATGTCACGAGATGTGATTCGCGTGGGTGGAAATCAAGGTGCATAACCTTGAAGGAGCGTATTTGCTGCTGAGCCATCTGCGAGCGTTCGAGCCGTTCCCTTAACGGACCGGCGGGCACTGTTGCAAATGTCAGTATGTGCGCTAGGGGAAAGACGATATAGAAGGCATACATGTAGTCCATACGAGAAAGGCACCCTTATATCTTCGGCGGTCGAAGTCGGCCATGAGGCAGTCGACAATGTGCGGCTTCGGGGTAAGAAAGTAGACAGCATCGGTCTCAGGCTGGGGCTGGCGCCTGTCCTCGATACGCTCGATATTGGTGATGTTGGAGTCAAGGATATCGTCCTCTTTGACTACATTGTCAATGAGTTTGCGGCTGTCTTCGTCGACAATCAAGACCTTCCACTGCAGGGGGGTTAGCAATGCGCAGACGCGGGGAGCGGGGAAGCATACGTCTCCACGGGTGGTGTTGCGGATGGTGTTCAGGATCACTATGGTACAGGTCAGCAGCGAGCACAGCGGCAATGAGGGCTCGGGGGCAAGGAGACGGGGTTGCGTACAGTCCCGTTGGATGTCAATGATGGACACAGCCATAGTTGCGGGGTTGCAGCAGCCTGTGCTGCTGGGCGATGGGATGTCCGACGGGTGAAGAAGCTGTAGCGCGCGTGCGCAGGGCGGACGGCAAAGCCTGGGATGAGTAGCAGCAGCAAGAGAGCGTGGAGAGGGCGGCGAAGGTGTTGCTGCAGCACTGGTGAAGACAGTCAGTCGTGGCGTCGCGAGGTGGACTTGTCGGTCGGCAACTGAGTGCGCCGACGTGATGCCTGAGCGGCCAGAAAAAATATGGCCAAGCTCTCTGTCTCCTTCCCAGTCTCCCTCCGCGCATAGCCTCAGGTCCCTCTCCGTTATATGCGCGCCCTTTCTCATCTAGTACCTCCCGTGTGTAGCTGAAATGCCTGCGCTGTCGCAGCGGCACGCCCCGTTGTGCCTCTTCTGTGCTGCCGCCGCCGCAAGAACTCGCCCTCGTCTTCACTCGTCACCGACCCAGCGCCTTCAATCTCATGTCCAGGCCGCATACCACAGTAACGCGAATATACCTAATGAACGTACACGGCAAAAGGAGTGGGCGCGCAAATTACTCCAACGGCCATCCGACAACCCCCTCCGCAAGAGCAGAATTTCTATCAGACCTCTGGCTGCAGAGACACACTTCTTCGCCGTAATACGCAAATCGCTTTCGGACTTGAGAATAAAGCTAGATGAGCCTGTATTCCTCGAGAGCCTCCAGCTGACGTCCGAGTCCTTTAATGAAGAATGGGTGAAATTCGACCGCTCTGTGACTTTGTGGATCAAAGACGCGTCGCCTGAGCTGCGTAGTCTCGCAGCAGCAGGAGGAGCCCATGGATCCGCTCATAAAATTCAGGCGAAGCTGCGGTACATGTTTTATGCCCAAGTATGCGGCGGCCGCTTTACTCAGGCCGAGCTGGAAAACCAAAAGCACATGGCCGATTTGCGCTATCCTGAAGAATGGTATCCCGCAACGAGAGAAATTGCGCGCACTGTACATCTCCATGTCGGCCCGACAAACTCAGGCAAGACATACCATGCCTTGAAACGTTTGGAGGAAGCTAAACGCGGCATATACTTGGGCCCGCTGCGTCTGCTGGCCCACGAAGTCTACACGCGATTGAGGGCGAAAGGGAAGTCATGCGCTTTGGTCACGGGAGAAGAACAGCGGGTACCCGAAGGGGAAGAAGTGTCCATGTGGAGTTGTACTGTTGAGATGGCTCCCATGAACACACCCCTCGATGTCGCTGTGATTGATGAGATCCAAATGATCAACCACAAAGACCGGGGCTGGGCGTGGACGCAAGCCTTCCTAGGCATACAGGCCAAGGAAGTCCATTTATGTGGAGAAGCGCGGACTGTACCTCTTATCAAGGAGTTGTGCGCTCTTATTGGTGATAAAGTTCATGTCCACGAATACAATCGGCTCACCACTCTTGCAGTGGCACACGGAAGCCTAAGAGGAGATTTGACCAAACTCGAGAAGGGTGATTGTATAGTAGCTTTCACCGTCCTTGGTCTACACGCATTGCGCCGTGAGGTTGAACAGAAAACTGGAAGGAAGTGTGCCATCGTGTACGGGGGTCTGCCACCCGAAACCAGAGCTCAACAAGCGCGCCTCTTCAACGACCCTGATAATGACTACGACTTTTTGGTAGCAAGCGATGCTATTGGCATGGGCTTGAACTTAAGCATCAAGCGTGTCATCTTTGAATCTACAATGAAGCACAATGGGACCAATATGGTACCCCTAGAAGTATCTGAAATTAAGCAGATTGGAGGACGCGCCGGTCGGTTTAAGACCGCACAGCAAGCCATCGCAAGAGACTCGAACTCTACGTCAGAACTTGCTTCAAATACCGCCGTTGGACTTGATGATGCGTCTCCTCCGCTTTCTACTGAAGCTCAACCTGCTGGCATTGTCACTACTTTGGACCGATGGGATCACCAGTACATGAAAGACTGTATGAAACAAGAGCCGGAGCCGATCCGAACGGCAGGCATATTTCCACCAGGAATTGTTCTTGAGCGATTCGCAAGTTACTTCCCTCCCGGTACACCTTTCAGCTACATCATGCTACGTTTGAATGAAGTCTCCAAGATTCACTCTCGTTTTCATCTCTGCACTTTGAAAGACCAACTCAAGATTGCAGATGTGATTCACACAGTAAAGAATCTAACTACAACCGACCGGAGCGTGTTTTGTGCAGCGCCTGCAAACATGAGAGAAACCCAAGAGAAGGAGTTTTTTCGCCATTTAGCTGAGTGTGTTGCCGATGCCAGACCTGCAGAGTTGCTCTCGCTCCCTCATTTGCCTCTCGAATGTTTGGACGACAAGCCTTCCGACAAACGCTCGTACCTGTTCAACCTTGAACAGTTGCATAAGCAGATTGTTATATATCTGTGGCTCAGCTACCGATTTCCGAACATCTTCATCTCCAGAGACCTAGCGAGTTATGTCAAGCAGCTCACCGAGGAGGCTATTGAGCGGACTCTTAGTGACTTCTCGTATACTGAACAAGCTAGGAAGAAGTTGAGGGAACTGAGAAAAGCGGCAATGCGTGATGTACGAAGAAATACTCACCATGAACAGCAAATACCGGTTCTAGCGCGACAGGGGGTACCGCAGGAGTTTGAAGATATAATAAATCATTCGCAATCATTCGCCGAAGATGCCGCTACCACTGATGATGAGGGTAGATATCACCCAGAAGAGCTTGAACTCATGGGTCCTGCATCGAATGATGCCTCGGAGCGACTACGTTCAGAGGTTGTGTCGGAACCGCATCAGCAGGCCCAGAAGTCGCAGTCATCTTTCCCCCCTCAGGACGACTCCACAACAGCTAATCGACCTAGGTTGTAATATTTCGAAATGTACCATATGTACTCATTACCTTCATGTGATTTCTGATTTCATTATATCGAAGAGAAGCCGGAGGGTATTTTTGGCGTTTGTATATACCATATAACGAACGATTGACGTCCAATACTAGCATACATCGGCGTAAGCGAGCTTGGAATGGTCAAATCAAGCTGGTCGTACGTCATTCAATCGTATTTGTATCACACGTACCAGTTTCTTTTCTGTCGTTTCTGCGAGAATGTTGTCATATACTCCATGCCATTGACCCAATCTTGTCTTAGCTTCGTCCCTGACTGTCGATTACGCTCCGCTCTCTTCCACCCCACTTTCTATGACTAAGTGTAGTAAATACTCTAAAGGGAAATATAGGTACCTTCTTTCATGGGTTGAGCGAAGTGGTATCTACCCTACGGTGGGATGGCGTTATAACCGCTTGCCAGCTATTGACAGAATCCACTCGGGAGAAGTCTCGCAAAAAACTGCCATTCACTCCAAAAGGCTCTTTCCAGCTTAGCTCTGGTGCGTCAAGATAGTCTATCGCGTCGAAGAATCGTAAGACAAGATCCTTACATGGATAATACTTCTTTCGTAGCGTGCTTTTCCAGCAGCCTTCCTAACACAGCCTAGCTTGCTGCGCCAGATGTGCGCCATACTTGGAGCAGCGAAGCGCCATTGAAAGTTCGACGGTGACATTCTTTCCTCATTGACTCAAAGAGGCAGGTGTGTGGGAATATCGGAGCCGGTCTGACTACACGAAGATACTGGTGCTTAAGGAATGCGGTTCGCTTTTACGTGATCTGCAACACTGTCGCCAGTCCTCGACTTCTGGCCGAAAAACCAGGCAGTATGGGAAAGGGAGTGAACCAAACGGTGACCGGGGGAACGCAGATCGACAGAGACTACGCAGAAGAGATATACTGTGCCGCTTGGGCACTCGTCTTGGCCCGTCAAGCGGGTTTAAGCGACGAAGTTAGGGACGTCCGGTTCGGATGCATGGTGGAGGGACTACACAATTCGCTATTCACTCTGCATCTATCGTTCTCCGGCGAGACTGAAATAGGTGCATTTTTATGCCAGGTCCGACAGACAGTGGGGGGCGTGGCCTCCGCAGAACAGGCCTCGGGTAAAACACCTCCTGGTTCGTTGCCATTCCCTAATATTCTGAGTATCGGGGGCAGCGAGAGTCTGCCGCCGTCGCATACTATCACGGGTGATGCAGTGATCATTCATTGTGTTGCTAGCCGAATCCAAGCCTATCGGAATGATGCTGCTTCGGAATCCGCACACATCGATATACTCGTAGCTCAGTTACAGCAGACAATACGCCAGCTGCAAACTTTACCGCTATCAACGCCACTTCAAAAGGTCGACATCTTTAGCGATGAAGACAGGCAAACAATTTTGCATTGGAATCAGGAGCCTCCATCCTACGTTGACGAAACGCTCTGCAGCTTATTCTCGCGCCACGTACGCCTGCATCCATCAGCACCCGCTGTATGTTCCTGGGACCGCGATCTCAGCTATGCGGAGGTTGATGTCCTCTCCGAAAAGCTCGCAGGCGAGTTGGCGAAGAAGGGGGTGCATCCAGAGGAGACGATTGCGCTGTGCCTGAACAAGTCTTCGCTGGCAGTCGTGGTCATGATGGCTGTACTCCGGACAGGTGCATGTTTCGTTAATCTCGGTATCTCAACACCAGCGCAGCGTCAGACGGCTATCTTGAGTGCTTGTAAAGCCTCGCTCCTCATTGTGGATAAATCTAATGCGTCACGCCTTGTGGAACACGACTCAGTACCTGGGCTTCTTGTTGACGACCAATTCGTTGCCGATCTACCAAAGCCTACAACTCCTCTGCCTGTGGTCGCTCCTAACTATGCGGCGGCCATCACCTTCACGTCTGGTTCTACTGGCGCACCAAAGGGAATTGTTGTGGAACATGGCTCCATCGCTACTAGTTGTAAAGCCATGTCGGATCGCCTGGGTGTAGGTCCAGGTACCCGGATACTTCAATTCGCCAGTTACACATTTGACGCTAGTGTTGGCGACATATTTTATGCTCTATCTCGCGGTGCATGTGTTTGTGTACCTTCCGAAAAGGAGCGCGTCGATGACCTAGCCGCAGCAGCACGGCGGCTGCAGGTCAACTGGGCGTTCTTGACACCCTCAGTACTTTCTTTGCTTATCCCCAGTGATATTCCGTCGCTACGTCGATTGCTGCTTGGTGGGGAGAAACCTTCGCCATATCACGTCGATCTGTGGGCTCAGAATGTATCGCTGCATCTCGTTATGGGCCCGGCGGAGTGTGCTATATACTGTGCTGCAAGTGATGCTGTACGGCCTGGTCAAGACCCGACAACATTTGGCCGTGCTGTTGGATGCCGAATGTGGATTGTGGAACCTGACGATCATACCAAACTGGTTCCGGTAGGTTGTCCTGGAGAACTTGTCGTCGAGGGGCGTATCGTTTCCCGAGGCTACCTGAACGACCCGAAGCGGACAAGCAAGTCCTTCCTCGATGACACGCCCTGGCTGCCACCATCTGCCTCCTCATCCCCATCAGTACGACGCTTGTACAAATCAGGTGATTTGGTGCGGTTCAATCCCAGTGATGGTACTTTCTCGTTTGTCGCCCGCAAAGATAACCAGGTTAAGCTCCACGGTCAACGTGTGGAGCTTGAGGAGGTTGAACACAACATCAAAAACGTTATACCAGATGTGGATAGTGCACTTGCTCTACTCAATACATCTGGTGGCCAGTCCAGCAGGCACGCTCTGGTTGTTTTCCTCGTATTTACCAAAGACTCGACCATCGTTAAATATACTGAAGGACCTACCATGAAGCTATCTTCCCAAGGGACGGAAATGCTACGAAAATCAAGAAGCCAACTTGAAAATTTACTACCAACTTACATGATTCCTACATTATTCGTCCCGCTACATAATGTACCGTTCAATCTAAATGGAAAGCGAGATGTGGCCAGGCTACGACAGATTCTTCAAGGCCTTTCAAAAGACGAGCTACACCGGTTCTCACTGGCTGAAGAGCCTATCACAAGAACACTCTCTTCTCAAGAAGATCGGCTGCGAGGCCTGTGGATTGAAATTTTACATGTAGAACCATCAGAAATAGGACCGGACAGCGATTTCATTCGGCAGGGAGGTGATTCTCTTGCAGCAATGCATTTAGTGTCTGCGGCGACAAAAGCAGGATTCCACCTACCTGTCTCTATTATCATGTCATATTCAAGCTTATCCGGAATGGCCGCACAGATGAGCCAACTCTCGTCACAAGAACAAGGATTAAGACTGAGCCCATTTAGTCTTCTCCCTACCACCGTCAGCTTAAAGTCGTACTGCGCCTTTGTGTGTAATGTGGATTTAGATCAAATTGAAGACATATATCCTATCACTCCGCTTCAGGATATGCTTTGGAATGCTTCCTTGAGACGGCCAGGGACGTACATTCTACGGATGAGATATCAGCTACCCCCAACTATATTGTTACAGGCGTTCATGTCTGCTTGGGACCAGGTGCTACAATCTACAGAAATCTTCCGCACAAGATTTGTGTCTGGTGACCAGGCCGGGCTCGTTCAAGTTGTGATTAAAGGTTTCAAGTGGGACTTATACGAGAACATTGATGAGTACGAGCATGACAAGCACAATATCTCAGTATCCTCCGGCGCTCGACTAGCACGTCTCGCAATCATTCGCAGTACACCGGGACAAACACCAATATTCGTTTTCACAGCTCATCATGTTCTATACGACGCATTTGCACTCACAATGATGTTCGAAAAGGTCGCTCAGATATACCAGACGGTAAGTTATACTTTGGGCTTTGCTATAGAGCAACACATTGAACTTAGTTTCAGGGCACATACACCATTCTCACTCCCTTCAAAAACTACGTATCATACCTGACCCATCTTCCCCTCGCCCCGTCCCTCTCCTTCTGGAAGTCCACACTCAAAAACAGCCCTACACCCAGCTGGCCGTCTCCCGTCCCTTCTTCCAGCACTACAACCTCCATCATCCGCCACCGCATCCGTCTCACCACCCGCCCTACCGACTTCACCCTCGCCGTTTACGCTCAAGTAGCCTTCACTCTTCTCTACGCCGCCTGCTCCACCGACCCCAACGACGTCGTCTTCGGCATGACCTTCTCCGGCCGCGACGCCCCCCTCCCAGGCATTATCACCACCGCCGGTCCCACCCTCTACTCGATTCCCTTCCGCACGCGCATCGACCGTTCCGCCCCACTCTCTACCCTCCTCTCTTCCGTGCGCTCGTCCATCCTCACCACTGCTCAGTACGGCCACATCGGCATACCGCGTATTCGCAGCGCGAGTCCCGATTCGGAACGCGCATGCGGGTTCTCGGCGCTATTCGCGGTGCAGCCTAGACATTTCGAGGTACCGAAGAGCGTTTTCGGGGAGAGAACGAGCTTTACCGAGGAGATGGGGCGGTTGGGGCTTATTTTCGAATGTTTTGTGGAAGAAGGGGGAGTGTTGGTTGTGGCGGAGTTTAATAGGGGGTGTTTGGAGGAACAGGAGATGGGGGCTTTTGTTAGGGCTTTCGAGAGGGTGCTGGGGAGGGTTCTGGGGATGAGCGGCGACGAAGGGGTCGCAGGAATCGAGTTAGGCCTGTGAGACGATTTCTTTGTGAGTCTTTTATTCAATAGAAGGATTGCTTTTGAAGGGTGTGCTGGGTAGATGTAGAGCAAACCACTTATGTATCTGATCTACGATGATTCATTTAGATGAACCTATTTTTGACTTTGCCAGAACGCTCTAGAACCGGATTTTAAGTATTTGAAAATAGGGCAAGCTTCGCCGTATGTCGCTAATGGGCCGGTGTAAACTGTTGGCGCAAGCCCTCATTACTATTCTTAATCAGACAGTAATTTTCAGTTTTCCCGCTTTTCTAACTAGTTGCTTTCCAGTAGGCGACCCAGCCAGCAAAGTATAAACATACATATACAAGTATATGTTTGATTAGTGGTTTATCTTCACATCTATTCTCTCATATATACTGATCCAAAAGGCAACTATGCCTAGCAAACTTCATACACCCATCAAATTTTGTGTCTAAAAACGCATTAAAACAAATAGTGAGCATCACGTGATCATGCCGATTAAAGTATAGGCTTTCAGTCGTTGGGTATTCGTTACTTTTGTGCGGCCTGAACTGAAAGTTTTGTTATAAGAGAATCTTTCGATGGGCTCCTTTCATTAAAGTCACTTACAGATCTGCTGTTAATCCGAGTATTAATGAATACTAACTAATCCGATTACGAACGCAGAAAAGTGGCAGATACATATGTGGAAGTTACCAATGGATAAGATTCGCGGGCAGGTTAATAAAAAACAAGGTATTACTAGAAAAGCTTGGTTCACCTGGACAGAGCGACAGTTGGTGGGAAAGAGGTTACTTTCAGACTGGACTAGCTTGCTAGGGAAGATGACGTGGGCGAGGAACTTGAAAACCTTACTATACTGCTTCTATATCATGCCCGGAAATGCTCAGCTGCTTTGCTACTTCACTAATCATGTAAATCAAATAAGTATCACCGAGTAATGATAGCATATTCCTTAAACTTGGGTGCATCGAAGAGAATGATGAGTGGCTCAAAGATAGTCGAAAGAAAGGAGTTTGTGTTACGCAGATACACTTTGATAAAACTTCCCAAAGTGGGCATGGGTACCAGGCTATCTCAAACACACCTCAGATCGGAAAATCTCGGCTTAGTTGGAATGGCATTTATGAAAGGCTGAATTGCAGATATTGGAGGTTCTGTCATGATATGGAGCCCAGTCATCAGTGAAGACCCTACGTTAGCAAGCATGGGAAATGCCGAGTCACACATAGATTGGGCAGCCGCGCATTACATCTACATCCGAAGATTCCGATTTGGACTGCCAAATTCAAGGGGTATGTCTATTGATTACAACCGATACTCCACACGCAGCATATCGAGACTTACGCTTGACGTTAGGTGCAGAAGATCGAGATTTCTTCAAAAACATTCGTATCATTGTCGAAGGCATCAAAATGCGGTGAGGGCGATGTCATGGCAGCTTTAAGGTTCCAGATCTCCCAAGAACGTCTTCAGTGCCTGACATAACCGAATTCGTAATGCGCGAGGAAGATGGTGCAATTGGCGATTGCACCATCTTTCTTTCCAGAAGCGGCTAGCGCCCTCCTGATTATAGACTGCTTCGATGCTGCACGACTTCAATTTCCAACATCGAGATAACAAATCCGGGGTAAGTACATGCGGCAGTTAGTAGATCTAAACATACGGCCGTTGTACGAAGCCACTTTCGAAATGTGGGCTGATTCGCCCCCTTCCCCGGTTTGCTAGGGACCATTAATTGCTTCAGATGCACAGAACGCTGATAAACACCATGTAAAATGATTCTCTTTTCCCTTTTCAGCGGACTTGGAGGCTCAAATGATTGCATCGAAGCCGAAACGTGAGCCGGAAAATTCCAGCCGATCATTTGCTGTATGTCTTAGAGCACACTTAGTGAACACGTCTTGGCCGGTTCCCCGGAGACGCCACTATTACTCTGGGAATTGTGGGGAAGAACAATGACTTTGTCCGTGCGAGATGACATTGTGTGATATGGCGCCATCGGCTCTCGCATCGGGGTCAGTTGGGCGTTGGACATCGGGGCCCGCTATTTCAGCACACCGCATCATATAATAAGTGGCCAGCTCTAGTCTTCTAAAATATTCCTCCAGCTTCTGTTAGGTCGATATAATCGAGCTTACGAATACAACTGACAGGTATTTTGCTCCGGCGTAAACGTTCCTTCCTCAGTTGTTATCGGCCCGTCTAACCCTATCGCTGGGGCCTTCATTGAGATAAAAATCAAACGGACGTAAACATAACCTGCATCTTTATCCCTTTACCTTTTTTTCAGCTTCGATTTGTCCCTTTGGCGTACAAAAAGTTCAGTTCGTAAACAACAAGTCTTTTGTGCCCTTGCTCTAATTGTAACACATCGAACTTGGACTAAGGGACACGGAATTATTTGTCCTAGGACGATACAATGGCTCCAGGTCTCGTGGACACGACAATCGAGGCCATCCAGACGACTCCTAAAGATCTTAAATCAGCCATCAAGACCGCTAGCAATAGTCTTGACTATGTTCCCGGCCGTACCATCGTGAAGAAGCATGACGAGACATACAAGTACGAAGACCTGCGTCCCAGGTTTCCTGACATTACCTGGCCGGCCCTCACCGAAGTCGAATACCATGACAAAGGGCTCCTTGGTGATGCCAACTTCAAACATCTCCTCGCTTCAGCCACCGACGTCTTTGACTACAATCCCAAGATCGGAACTGAGATCCGTGGTGTCGACCTTGCCAACCTCACCGATTTGCAGAAGAACGACCTCGCTAGGCTGATTGCTACCAGGGGTGTTGTGTTTTTCAGGAACCAGAAGAACTTTGGCATTGACGAGCAGCGGGCCCTGGGAAAGTACTTTGGAGAGTTGCACAGCCATGCTACGACTGCGATGCCGAGGAGGGAGGGATTGGAAGACGTCCACGTCGTGTTCACTGGGGAAGATTCTCCAGACCTAAGGGCCATGTTCACGCCAACCTTCCTCTGGCACTCTGATGTAAGTCGCTCGCTCAAGACATCCAGTGTCGAAGACTTGGATACCAGTTAACAATCACCCAGGTGACCTACGAAGTTCAGCCCCCATCTTACACCTCACTCAAGGTCCTTACCGGCCCACCCCGAGGTGGTGGTGGAGACACTCTCTGGTCCAGCCAGTACGCAGCCTACGATATGCTTTCCCCCCACATGCAGAAGTATCTCGAGTCGCTCACTGCCATTCACTCTGCCGACATGCAAGCCCAAGGCACTCGTGAGCTCGGTCGCACGGTGCGTCGTGAGCCTGTGACCACTTCTCACCCTCTTGTTCGCACAAACCCAGTCACCGGATGGAAAAGCCTCTTCTTCAACCCTGGATTTGTCACTAAAATTGTTGGAGTTCCGAAGACGGAGAGCGACCACATCATCAGTCTGCTTAACGAGATTGTGGCCACCTCGCCCGAGGTTCAGGTCCGATTCCAGTGGAACGAGGGCGACGTTGCTTTTTGGGACAATCGTTCCTGCGTAAGTGCCTCTGTGATTTAGTCTGTGATGATAGTAACAAGCACTAACAATTAACAGAACCACTCTGCAAGCTATGGCTTCGCGCCTCACCGTCGCCACGCGGTTCGCGTCTGCTGTCGAGCTGAGCGCCCTTATCTTGACGCAGAGAGCAAGTCGCAAGAGGATGATCTCTCCACTCGCTATGGCATCCCCAAGGCGAACAAGGACGGCTCCGGCATCGTCAATTACAATGACTGAGCTAGTGGTATTTCCTTGCCTTCCAGCTTCTCTAGACGGATGACCGGAAGAGCGCATCCTACGGAGTTTAGGTATCGTCGGGATTTGTTGCGGTTTAGCGAGGGGTCTCGGGTTCAGGGAGTAAGGTCCATACAAGAAGGTGGATTTAAAATGCACCATCATGTAAGCATAGTGCACGTGTATACATATCTTATACATTTAATATTCATTTAAGTTTTTTCCAAAGTACTTCTTACTTCTTACTTCTTAGCTATCCTGGAACTGTGGAAGTCGCGCATCATTCACGCGTGGTGTCAAAGTCCAGTGATGCGGACTCAATAGTTATATTTGAGAAGAGTCACGATGGCTCGAATTTCCAGTATGATTTCGAAGTTCCGGTGTAACCCCGGCAGATTTTGAGACCTCGCTGAAGACAGAGGCTATAACCTCATCCAAAAAGGTGATGGTCCTCCCAATGTGATACTGCCCGAACGGAGGATGTCGTCATTGTCGCTGTCGACGACGACTTTGTCGTTCCGAATGCGATACGGCAAGCTAAAACCGTGTATCCCGTCCGCATAGCAGGAAGAAACACCGGAACGCCGCCCAGTAAAAATGCTCATTCAGTGTGCAACGCCGCATGCCCAAAACGCTTCGTCTTCAGCTCCCAGTCATACACTCCAAGCCTTAGTATCACGAAAAATCCTATCCCACATATACCGCGTCTTTTCCCCCTCCTACTGCTTCCGAAATGGCCTCATCAGCATCTCAAAGCTCGGCACCGGCACCCCGTTTAAGCTCGTCCATTTCTCCTCGCTCTTCTCCGTCTCGCCCTCCACGCGCAAACCCTCCTTGTTCGAGTCCCCAGATGCGCTCGTCCCTTGCCGCGGATGAAGGCCCGCGATTTCGAGGCGACGTGACATAACGGGGTGTGTGCCCTTGTATACGTGGTGGAGTTCGTAGAATACGTAGCCGAAGATCGCGACGTCGATGAGTGCAGCGGTGGTTGAAGGGCGCCGCTGGGGTAACACCGAAGGGCGGCGCATTGTCGAGCTCGGCCTGTATGGGAGGGGAGGGGAGAAGAGTGGTGTATGGACTGACGGGGGTGGCGGCGTGGAGGGGTGCGAGTGATGCGCACGAGGTGCGTCGGGCTTGGTTGGCTGGGATGCGCGCTGAGTGGTTGGCGGAGCGGAGGCGGACTCAGTGAGGCTTGGCGGGTGAGGGTTATAACGGCCTCGGCTTCGCTTCCGAGATGGGGTTCCTGACTTTGCGGTTCCCTCGATATGCTGTTTTTTTTCTGTTTATGGGAAACCTAATAAGTACAGTGGGTCGAGTGTTTGTAGAGAGAGTCCACTTTGGATTGATATGGAGTACGCTTTACATGAAAGGCACTATGAGGTGATATCGAATGCAGAATGAAGACATTCTTCAAGTGTTTAGAAAATGTTCACAGATATAAGGAAAACCTCGTGCTTCATTTGGTGACTAAGAAACCGCAACTTTTAGGATGGATTAAAGTAACTGAGAGTGGTTTCTACCATTACATGCGGATACACTAAGTCGCATACAGTCAGATGTATTTGGACCGGCCCTATCAAAGGTCTCCAAATGCTTCTCCGAGATTCAGTTCACAGTTTTGAGTTTGGAAACTACGAAGGCTTCTGCCTACCCCATAATCTTGAATCTTTTCCCTAACAAGTTGCTCCCATTCATCCGGAAAAATCTGCTTCAAACGTTCGACACCGAAATTTGTAACAACGCGTTAGGAAGGCATTGTTTAGTGTTTAGCTAGATAACTACTAGAACGAATGAAATACTTTGAACTCCTCCAGCCTCACATGTATATCCTCATACCAGAGTAACCTATTCACCAAACCATCTACTAGCTCTGGCGAAATAGACGAGTGGGACTTGCCAATAGTAGAGCCTTCTCACTGTAGGAAGTTCCCTCTCACAAAAATCCTCTAGAGGTAGATTTCCTCAATAGGAATGCAAAATACTGAATCGCAGCAGGACAATAAGTTTAGATGAAGGTTGATGTCAAGAACTTCATACAATCAGCATCTTGTGTGTATAGCTCAAGCTTACAACTTACTAAGACTACAGTACTGAACAGGGATAATAGGATAAATGTGGAGGTCGCTAGGGCAGTACATTGGCGAAGTATAACTATCATCACGAGCAGGACACCATTCGGAAGTAGATAAGGAACCACCTCCAGTGCGAGGAACGGCGGCAGCAGTAGAGCCAATGGTAGCGAGAGCGCAAGGAATGATGGTTTTAGCAAGCGTTTTCATCTGTTGTTTAGTGGAAGGGTAATCTGAACGATTGAGTAGAAAACGCTTGGTTAGCTGCGTCAAATAACAGATACGTATTGTGTGATTACGGGGGGTTATATAGGCATCATTTCTCTTCCAGTGAACAAATAACGTTGCTTCAGCCCCGGGGAGACTCAAGAGGCGCTGTTGGAAATGCAAGTTCACAATAAAGCATTGCATAATACGAAACTATAGAGTACCAAGGGTTCGTATGTATAGTTGGCAACTTTATATCTAGCCAGTAACGATCAACAACTGCTTCTCCGTTTCGGGCTTTCCATCGAACGCTAGCTGAAGAAAGGAAGTGATCACTATTAAGTAGCTCATATGCACATGGCTGAATGTATGATAGTGTGCACGGGGATGTATCTTGCTCAACCCGTACATATTGACATGATGGTATTCACAGCAGCTGCAATTCAACATCATATTGAGCTCCTGGACACCGAGCTCACAATTGGATTGTGCTCTTTGCTAAACACCCAGTGGCTGACATAAATAGACTGAAATTGAGAAGGCACAGGCGATATCGGCGAAGCGTAAGCGAAAAATGTGCTGTTTGGTAGTAGACCCAAGCTTCGCACTAAAGCATACCACATTCCCATACCTCTTCCAATCGGGTTCCGAAAGCATGGTGTCAGTACTACATGCTCCATGCCTTGTTATCTAAAGCTAGCACTCATGCCTAAATAGATCACAACAATATCGGGAATCAACCGTCGTATATCGTCCCACTTCTGAATTAAAAAACCTTGATCGAGAAAGACAGCGATGATCAGGGTACTGCCTGACAGCTTATACCGTACAACACAAAAAAGCAATTTGTGGAGAATCCAACGTGCGGCCCGGGAAATCTGGGGATGCATGTTCGCTTGCTTAGGCTCAAAAGCGGGGTCTCCCGAGATTGCATGCAACTCCTGTAGCGGGTAAGCTGCTGAATAGAGTACAAAGTAGCGACTACTACCAGGGCACTTCTAGCCGTTTTATGCACCGATCATAAGAAAGAGGATTTATTCACCGCTTCAACGACGCCACTATGTTGGATAGTAGAAGAATGAATCCACATTGGGCGCTGCAGCGACGCCACGTTGTTGGATGAGAAGAGGAATCCTATTCCAAGTCCACAAAGTGGTGATGAAAGTGTACACGAAGCTGTGACGCAAAAATATGTCACTGTAATACGATGCAGCACTGCCGATTACTTTAGACAAGGCAAGACTCTTAGCATCGTTGTTGTGTGTAAAATAAATAACAGCAAACGAGTTCTCACGTCATCGCCCTTTCCTCATCATGGAGAGCATCACAAAATGACATGTTCCATGGTAAATTTCATACCTATTATAGCAGCCAGCATTACCGGAGCATCGGCCATCTTCTTGGCTCAGAGAAGAACAAGACTGTGGGTGGTGCCTTCCGGGCGCTATGGCTGTGGCAAAGGAATGGTAAGATTCAAAAGAGTTATGAATTCTGGGGTGGCTTCGGGAGAGATGGTTGCTAACTTAACTTCGGCGAAACCTTCATTCCATAAGATTTACATTTAGGCTCCATATGATATAGATTGACCTCCGCCTTGTGTTCTGACTGTTATGACGGTAGTCAATGCTCAGAAGCAAGCTTGATACGACACGGATATCCATTTGCAGGGTGTGATGCACCCTTCTCAACCTGGTAGGCTCGTTCACCCCTATATAGCTTGATTCCCTTCTTAGGGTTTTGAGCATCCCACTCATCGTACGCTGGAGTTATCTCAAACTCCCTAACCAAGCATGCCAGTATGACTCTTAGTTCGATGAGTACTAGCGCTTGACCAATACAGTTTCTAGGTCCGATTTCCAATGGTCGCCAGGCACCAGGCTGAGGATATAATTCATGATCAGGACGAACGAGCCATCGTTCCGGCAGAAAATCGTTCGGGCGCACCCAGTACTTATCTGAGCGATGCATCTCAACGTGTACGATTAACATAATAGTATCGTCAGTAGGAAGAATGCCACCAGTGTCATCACTAATGTTAACACCAGGTTTACCAGCACGGGTCGTTGCGGCAGGTGCAAAGAGCCGCAATACTTCTTTAACAACAGCAAGGGTGTATTTCAGCTCATTCACAGCGCGAGGATTTTGAGCTAGAAATCTGCCTGCAGATGCAGCATCGGAACCCAAGACTTCGTTGTGCTCCTTGCGCAGGCGTTTAAGTACCTAGTAACATTAGTAAGTTTCTGCAATCTTCATCATTTCTCCCGACTCACTTCAGGATGCTTAGATAATAAATGAAAGCAATAGCAGACTACAGTGGCGGTAGAGTCATATCCTGCAAAAATGAAAAGTCTCATTTGACGTATTGCGAAGGCTCTGAATGTGGGATCTAGATTGGTCGGTAAATGCTCCGAGGTCTTGAGATATTCTCGAAGAGCTAAATCAATGACTGCTTTTGAAGTGGAACCTTTTGGATCAGCCTTAAACTCTTCGTATCTTTTATCTAGCTCTGCTCCTATATAGTCATCCATTTGGCGACCATTTTTCCAATGCACGAAAGCACGTACCAGGTCGAAATGACTGAATGGATTCACTTCTGCGTTGGGGTTGTGCCATCGGAGTTGACTGAGCATACCGTCTGCGAGAGCGTTGTAGCCTGTTTGTGCTTTCAGTGATGCATTCAGCACCGTCCTCCCTATCATATCGATGGTGAAGCGCAGGGTGGTTGGATCTAGAAAGCATAATTCTTCCTTAACTGCAATATTTTGTAGAGTCTGTGCGAAGACCTTCACTTCCTCAACCATGTTTGGCACTAAAGAATACATATGATCGCTGTCGAAGCCTTTATTGAAAACTGCCCGCCATGGTTTCCAGTCTTTTTCGTCTAGATCGAAAAGAGTCGGTCCTCCAGTTATAGGTTTCAAGAAGCGGCGAAGCAGTTTAGGACGGTCTAGTGCGAGCTTCAAGTTCGTTTGTGTAATTTCAGTAGCAGCCTTTGGAGACACAACAACAAGATACAGGCCACTCATCGGCCAAAGATCTATATAGAAGGCGCCAGTCTCGGGGAATACTTCTCTGGCGATCGTCCCGAAAGCATAGAAGTAATGTGCATCGCTTGGCAGGCGGTCAAGGACAGACTTGAGATATATCAAATGCCCGAATATAAATGAATGGTTAGGTGCTACGGGCTATAGAAGGTCAGCCAAGCATCAAAAGCTTCTAAATGTCTCTTACAAGCCCTTGTCGGCGACGATTGACCAAAAGCATGCGCGCTTTGTAAAGCTTGGCAAAGAAAGTACCAAGAATGGTTGACAGTCCCACAAGCAGAGCGCCAATTAGCGGAGTAAGTGCCATTTTCGATGACCACTGCCTGAGTTCCGATATTTTATATCGGCCCGAAGCGAAGCGTCAAGCTGTTTTCGCGGAATTTCTGAACAGACCGGACAGAATTTAAGTATTAGAAACAAACATACTGCTGCAGGGGAAGGAGTGACAGCTTGAAGGATCGGCCGCTAGAATCTCGGCAAATAAACTATACGAGGCATGCAGGGCTGACCAATCAGCTCACATATACTTCACTCTGTCATCACCACTACTCTTAGTGATTACATCTGCCCTAGCCCAATTTTCCTCTCTATGGTGAGCTTTAGTCATTGGATGAACTTACAAAGAGCTTCTGATTACAGATTTCGAAGAGTCTGCGCTGCAACCATCGAACACCCAATCTACGTCTTAAATTCAATCACAGCAGATCTAAAACAAACCCTATTAAGCGGTTGCGAGGCGTAAAGATGGATTTAAATAATAAAAAAATGGTTTGCTGACGAAAAGTACAGTCCCTAGTATCAGGGTCTATTCAGAAATTTTCTTTAGCAAGAATCAAAGCTGTAAGCATCACAGAGCTATGTCACATGACGGGTTCTCACTATATAAGAGCGTCAAACATGTCTTCTACATCTACACATCTACACAGACCTACATATACATTCAATACAATCAATTCTATACAATTGCCACTTCCTTACAAAAGACCAAATTCTACACTACAGAGATGAAAAGCTTAATGTGGGCAAGACCAGTTTGTGGAAAGAGAAGCAACGTGAAAGCCTGAGTGGCATATATTAAGTTCAACGTCCTGTATGCTACAGGCTAATTTAGTTATAATTCCATCTCTGTTCTTCACTGGCAATTCTCTTTGTCGTGTACTCGACGAACCTTGCAGGAATAGCCACCAGCAGGATGACCACTTTCCCCGATCCTAACTATGTAGGCTCTTTGACCATTGACTCTCATATTGCCGCTATTACCTTTCGTTCTATAAAACTCCGCATATGCATCGAATATGTGAGAATCCCTGCCTGACAATGCGAGGATGAGTTTGATTTCAGTGAGGGCCAGCTCCTGGCCAACGCAATTCCAGGGGCCCTTCTCAAATGGTCTCCAAGCGTTTTTGGGCGGGTAGAGTGGGTCACCCTCCTTACATATCCAGCGCTCTAGAATGTAATCCTCTGGTTGGGTCCACACATGTGGATTGTGGTGATTTCCGTAATGATCGCCCCATATCATTCAGCCATCCGTTGGAAAACGTTGCCCGCTGGGTCCAATAAGAGAGAAATCCGGCTGGCCATTCCGAAAAGTGGATACAGTAGGATATAGTTAAAGTGCTTCTTTGACTTTCGCATGTGTATAGGTAAGCTAGTAGATGTGGGCCCGACGCAATGACTTTCGATGCCTCTGCGGCACAGATTCCAAACACTATCATACTCTTTCTGAACTTTCCTCAACACCACCGGATGTTTTGACAAGAGGTGTAAACTAAAGACCACAGCAGTATGAGTAGTATCATGTCCGGCAAAAAATGCATAGTTTGACTCGAGCCGAGGCGGCGGATCTGAATGACACAGGAATTCCTGGTACTGTATTTACTTTTGATGAAGTGGCCGTAGCGGCACCCTCACTCAAACAACAACATCGAACAAAACTCCATATGAAACTAACATTGTGCGAAAAATATAAGTGATGTTCTAATTAGTATACAGTCAATCGAACTAGTTATCTATAAGTTCATATAGATGCACCCCAATCTAGGGCATCTCTTAAAAACAGCTCTAAGGAGTTAGGGGTTATGAGGAGGCGGTTCGATTTTTGCTGGCTTCACTTCTGCCTCTTTGTCTCGTCGAGCTGTCGAACAGCCTCTTGTACACAATGATCATTAATGCAGGCACCACACTCAAAACAAACAACAGGGAAGGCTTCGGTCGCTGGTGGCCGGAAATATAAAGCGACTTGTACGGCTTAAGCTCACTTACCGCGGTCTCGCACGAGACCATGGTTAAGCGTTGGCCACACGGCTCCAGCCTCTTGATATTCTCTAGGGTTATCACCGTTCTTCGATTGCGCTGTACAATTCTTTACTTATGTTCTAGACAAGATCACTTATGGGTCATCGCAACTTTGAACAAAAAGACGAGTGCTAGTAATGAGGTTGGAGCACACGAGCTGGCGGCATTTGAATGAGTTTCGGTAATATGATTTTGATTTTGTATTACAGCACAGTCAGATTGCATGAGATTAGTATCTCGAATCCACGGTTGCTATGTGCTTCATTGCTCTTAACCTCCTAGCATAACCAAATGAATATGTACATGTGCATTACTATCATTAAACCACCCCGAAACCCCTCCAAAGCACATCTTATTCCTCATAGTTTTTCTAAACCCATTTTCAAAGCCCTTTCCAAGGAACTAACCCCAAGTTCCACCGCCGCCCCTGCCCTGCCTCTTCTGTGCGCTAAGTCTCCAATCGTCCTCTCCTGCAAACTTATTATGTAGTGGCTGTATCCTCTCGGCCTTCTTCCGCTTACTCAACCTATCAGTCGGCGCAACCTTGAAGAAAGTAGGCGCGGCCTCCACAAGCCACTTCGGCTCGATCACACTGACACAGTGCATGTACTCCTTGGTTGTCTCCACCAGCTCTTGGTAAATCACAAACTCAGAGTGCTTACCGAATAGCGCTGACGAAGGGTGGAGGAACACAGGCGTACCGTCGACCAATGTTTTGAAGCCCTCGGAAGGATCCTTGCGCGCGGAGTTGCGGAAGAAACCCGCGCAGAGCGCTTGCCGCACCTTCTGCGTGTTACGACCACAGGATATGACCATTTGTTTGTGACGAACCATGAGTTGTTGAAGTTGCTGACGAACATCCTTGACACGCATCATGTTTCTAGGCTGGATGAAGTTTTCGAAACACCAGGGCGTACTATAGCCAGACGCTTTCCAGCCGTTGTAGACGTTCAGGAGCGTAATATGATCGCCGGAAGGATCGTTAAACTTGGCTTTCTTTTGATCGGCTTGTTGCTGCTTATCACGGGGACGATGAAAGACGTTCTGAGTAGCAGATATCATAGAAACAATAGTAAGAATTTCGTCTGAACACTGCATTTCAACTGAGCACAACAAAGCCTTTGATAAAGTGGGATCTGTGGGGAAGTCTGCCATTTGACGCCCCAGGCGAGTGAGCAATCCTTCATCATCTAATGCCCCAAGGCAATAGAGCTCTTCGAGCGCCGTCAACATGGAGTTAGTCGGTGGAGGATCCATGAAATCAAAATGGAGAAGGTCATTGATGCCCATAGCTTTGAGCATCAAAATAGTTGTTGATAGATTCTTACGCTGAATTTCGGGTATTGTGGTTGGCAACATCTCGTTCTGAAAAGCTGCCTCGGTATAAAGCCTGAAGCACTTTCCGGGTCCTGTTCGACCGGCTCGACCACTTCTTTGGCGTGCTTGAGCTTGAGAGATAGGTGTGATCTGGAGTCTGTCCATGCCTAATTTTGAATCGTACGAGGACTGTTTGACAAAACCAGGATCAATGACATAGTAGATACCATCAATAGTCAAACTTGTCTCTGCGATATTTGTTGCAATAACAACCTTTCGACTTCCAAGCGGAGCTGGTTCAAATATTCGGCTTGCTATCTCGCCTGGCAGGGCCGAGTAAATGGGGAGAATGAGCAATTCTGGAACATTTGGACCTAAGGCTTTCATCCTTTCGCTGAGAATCTCACAACTGCTATCGATCTCTTCTTTGCCCGTCAAGAATAGCAGGATATCACCTTGAGGTTCAGTAATATGAATCTGCATAACAGTGATGAGTGCGGCGTCAAGGTAGTCAGATTCCGGTTCTTTTGAGTACATGATTTCAACTGGGAAAGTGCGACCCGGGATACTGAAGATCGGTGCCTCCAAAAAGTAACTGCTGAACTTATCAGCGTCCAATGTAGCTGACGTGACAATAAGTTTCATGTCAGGTCTCCTCTTCAGTGTCTTTTTTAGCAACCCAAACAATACATCCGTAGCAATCGTCCTTTCGTGAGCTTCGTCAAGCATAACACAGGAGTACTTGTTCAGCATGGGATCCAAAAGGATCTCTCTTTGGAGGATACCGTCAGTCATGTACTTGATCCGGGTGCTTGGGGACGTTTTGTCTTCAAATCGAATTGTGTAGCCGACTTCGTTACCAAGGGCGCATCCGACCTCTTCAGAAACACGCTTGGCAACACTCATAGCTGCGACACGGCGGGGCTGAGTGCATCCGATCATTAGCTCATTAGCATAGCCAGCTTCTGCCAGGTACTGCGTCATCTGCGTAGTTTTTCCACTCCCAGTATCACCGACGACAATCAAAATTTGGTTGTCTTTCACAGCTTCAAGTAGTTGGGTCCTAAACTTGAATACGGGCAAGCTTTCTCTTTGATCCTTGATGCTCATATCTGTACGCTTTCCAAAAGACGTATTTTTAGAGCCCTGTGATATTTTCTTCCACTCTGGCACTGCATCCGAAGGCTGGTTGGTCCGAGTATTGCGCAGGTCGCTTGCGAACTGGCGCTGTTGTGCCATTGGATCATTCCACTGACTACTGAGGTCCACCTTTTCAGCCTCCTTCGCAGCCTTTTCTTGAGCTTCCTGCTGTCTCAGCTCACGACGTTCGCGGGCTAGTGTGTCACCTTGCATGGCCGCCCTATTCAAGGACCCGTCAGGAGCTTTCACGACTCGGATAGGCGATAGTTCCAGTGCTCTCGCTGTCTGACCCTCCAGAAATTTGGGTTCCTCGTTCGTCAGCTCAATATCGACGTCCTCTTCTTCCTCAAAAGTGCCTTCGCCTCTTATGTGTGCATTGTAGTCCTCGTCAATATCAGGATAATCTGATTTAGGGATCACGCCGGACGCTATGAGCTGTTTGATCTCCCATCTTTCAGGAGAAGTCATTCTCTTCCTCATTCCGTTGCGCTTGCTATTGAACCCGTCTTCTACTACAGGCACGTTATCACTGACCCCAGGAGCTCCGCCGAGACCTTGCATATTGGCGCCAGACGCTATACGGGCGGAAGGCGCAAGATCGCGACCTGTTCGCTGATCTACCTCCTTCATGGACAGAGAAATTCTTCCACCTTCCATCTTAATCACTTTGACTTTGACTTCTTGCCAGCGCGAGAGTAGGTCGGAAGGGTCATTAACTCGGGCGCCATCCTGGATCTGTGAAACGTGTACCAAGCCATCAACTTTGCCCCGTACACCCTGAATATTGACAAAAGCGCCGAAGGGTTTAATTCCGGTCACCTTGCCAGAGTAGATTTTATACAGAACAGGCTCATCATCAAGTTCAGGCGTAGGTGGGCGACGAAACTCTTCAATATCATCATCTCGATACTTCATCCGCGAGCGTTTCTTGTCGGATCTTTTGACTGTTCGATCACGTCCAAACTCATCCTGGAAGATGAAGTCGTCATGATCGCGTGCTTTGCCATGAGCTCGGTCGGGCGAATAATCACGCGACCGTGACCTCCTGTAGCGCTTGTTTTTGCTCCCATATCCCCCTTCATCGTACGGGCTCATGCTACGTTTGCGTATAGACCTATCCTTCGGCGCACTGGTGGATTTTCCGCCCAATCCTTCCAGCATCGCGAACGTATCATCCAAAGCATCTGGTTCCGCCTTGCCATTTGTTCCACTGTCTTCCTCCTCTTCATCGTCAAATGATATCTCCTTGTCGGGTATTGCTAACCCCTTGAAAATGCGCGTCTTGCGGTCGCGCTCGTCGCCACCATCATCGATCACCTCTTTTGCACCGCCTTTGGTTTTATATTTAGGATGTAGTGTGAGGATAAGGCGATCAATGCTCTCCGTGAGAGATTTTGGGAATTCCGCGCCGATATCCTTTAGCTGCTTTTCGAAATTTTCTAGGCCTTTTGATTGCGCATGCTGGTCGATTATGAATTCGGCGAGGGTCTTGTCAGCAACACCAACATGGTTCTGGAGCTCGTCGGTCACTTTGGCCACCAACGCAATAAATTCGAGATTGTTAAGATCTGCCATGCCGGGCGCATAACAGAGGGCGGTTGCGGACGTGGCGCGTTTGTGTCGAAGATGGCTCTGGGAAAATCGAAGGCTAGAGGTCGGAGGTCGGAGATACGCTAAGCCCGATTAGGCGTTGGAAACGGCCAACCATCAACTTGAGAATAGTGAGTGTAAATAGTCCCCTAATGCATTATGTTATTCTCATAGAGTATATGCATTAATTCAGCTTATTTGTACAATCTCCATGCACGGCAGCATCTTATCGAGACGATCACCTGTTTAAAATGTCCAAACCAACTACTCTCTTATCGATAAGAGCTTCCCATCCTCATAATTTGTCTCTATCCCCACCACTCGAAACTCCATTCATGGCATTCCGCAAGCGCAACGTAGCGCTCACGCGCTCGAATGTTGATTCTCCACATGCAGACAGCATTTCATCTACACCACCCACTCCCGCAGCTCTTCTTCCCCCCCCAGGCATCCGCCCATCTCCTATCGACGGCCGGCCCACCACCTCAACCGGTACCGCCTCCCTCGACGGCATCCTCGCGGGCCATGCAGGACTCCCACTCGGTACATCGCTGATTTTCGGCGAGAGTGGGACTACAGATTATGCAGGCGCGTTGCTACGCATTTATGCAGCCGAGGGCGTCGTGCAGGGACACAAAGTGCATGTTGTGGGTATGGGAGAAGGCTGGGGCGCCAAGTTACCTGGGTTGGCAGAGGAGCGAGATAGGGATCGGAGGGCAGAGAGCAGAGAACGGGCAGAAAAGATGAAGATTGCATGGAGGTATGAAGGGTTAGGACAATTTGAGAGTGCCAGAGGTGCGTTGTATAATAGCGATTTGACTTGCAATGCCATAATTCTTCAGTCTATATGCTATTCAAATGGGCATTTTCTAAAGGGATTGTAGGTTCTCCAGCTGCGAACAGGGTGTCAGCACAGAGCGCAGGCGTAGGTGCGGAAGAAACGAGCGTGTTCTGTCATACGTTTGATCTGGCGAAGAGGTCGACGCTGCCTGTTGGCACGGCCATCAATTACATTCCAATTCCGAAGACGACAGGCTCGCCATTTCATGATATACTGAAGAACCTGCAAAAGCAGATTACTTCATCACCACCACAGTCAATACACAGGCTCGTTGTACCGTCATTACTTGCACCTGGATTGTATCCCCCATCATGCTCACAACCCTCATCAGTCCTCCAATTCCTCCACGCCCTCCGTGCTCTTCTGCGCGAATACTCCACGCGTCTTACTGTATTTATCACGCTTCCGCTTTCCCTTTATCCACGCTCAGCAGGCCTTACACGTTGGATGGAGATCCTAGCGGATGGCGTGCTTGAGCTCTCGCCCTTCCCATACTCGCACCTCGAGATGCTGGCTACATCCGCAGGCGCTACGAAGGACGAGGAGCGACCACAAGGGATGTTTGCCGTGCACAAGCTACCAGTATTCCACGAGAAGGGCGGAGGAGGAAGTACTGAAGGCCTAGGCGAGGATCTAGCTTTTACGTTGAGCAGGCGGAAATTTATAGTTGCGAAGTTCAGTCTTCCGCCTTTGGAGGGGGATCGCGAGGCGCAGGAGGAAGCACAGAGAGAGGCAGGTGGAAATGTAATGCCGCGCAAGGAAGATCTCGAATTCTAAGTCAAGACAGAATGAAAAGACTTCATAAACACACGAAGGGGGACTTGATCATTCGTCATCGGTGTCCTCGCCTAACATGTCCTCCATTTCGATTTGCTCCCATCCTCCTGATCCAACGCCGCCGCGTAAACCGCGCGCATAAGAGCGTCCATATGAGGCGTGCCGTGGGTTGAACGTGATGCCTGCAACTCGGGCGCGGAAGTCATTGCCCAAACAAGATGAAAGCGCCAAAAATGCGAGAAAGAACAGAAATGGCACCCCAAGGAGCAGGATCAGAAGTAGGATAACGTTCATTGTGAGAGTGTAGTTGTGTGAGCCGGCTGTTGTAGACCGGGATTGGGATGACAAGCACATCGAGACAAATCACTGAGCGTAGAAATAGGCCTATCCTTACCCCGGAGGTAGCCCGGGGAAGATCCGAGAGATCTCCTTATCTGGACTCTAATACGGCATGACGAGTCATGCTCTAACTCGGACCTAGGGTTGAGCTTCTGCTCAGATATTCGATGAAATCAAAACTGAGCAACGCTCTGACATTCGGGGCGAGTTTGTGTAGATGTTAGGAGGTTAATTGGTTGTGTTATATGAGCTGTTGCGTGGCTACGCAGCCAGAGCCTGTTGTTTTTGGCGAGCCTTTCCGGCAAGTTGCCAATAATTTTGACGATTTCGATGTGATGTCCAGTCGCATTTGATGCGGCTGAGCCTAGATAATTTCTCAAACGAACAAGATTCACAAGGCTGATTTTTGTTTCAAGGTATGGAAGGTGTGTCAGCCTAATCATAACAAAAATATCTATGAGGCACGCCCCGGCTAACTACTGCCTTCTGATGCCTCCTATGTCGATTACTCTACGCTGCATTTGGGGAACATGAACTTTCTTTTCATTACTTAGTGAACATGTCATCTCTTCCGCCATCACAGTTGTTTTTGAACGCACCGGACGATTTTTGTAAAGTTCACAGCTCTGGTCCTACAGATGGAGTCCAGCCCTCCACAGCTTCTGGCAGCGAATTGAAGACCGAAGGCAGTTTTCAGGAGAAGCCATCGAATCGCAACGGAAGGATAACGGCCAACGGGAATGTCCTCGACAACCCTAAAGCGGAGCTGCAGCAAAATGCAACGGCAACTAATGAGGCGACGATTCGAGAGCAAGGAACAGATCATGAAATGCATTATGGATCATTGGAGTGCAGCGTTAGAGGTGTGATAAAGGAAATTCTTGACGATCTTGTAACACATAAAAACCTTCACGACTGGGACAAAAAGCTTGTTGTCGCACCTTTCAAGAAGCTTGAGACAGTCATTAGGAGTTACCTGGCAAGATGTAGCCAGGAATTGCTCAATGATCTGCTCATTCATTCATCAATGCAACAAGTTATATATGCAGACAAAAAATCACAAAGTGCTTCCGCTCTACAACAGGACGTGCAAGCCAAGAGCCATTTTTTCTTCTCTAAGGTAAGATTGAGTCAATCCGCGAATTTTCTCTGCTTACTTATTCATTGAAGCCCAAACTGGGCGCGATTGAAGATGCATCGAATGGTAAAGATACAATGAGCTCTTCCCCGGGTCGCGTTATGTAAGTTTATTATAATATAACGAGGTTTAGTTAATAATTTCTAGATGCGTTAAAGAATGCCAATCGCACGATGAGCGTGCAGTTTTATTATGGGTACATGCTCTCGGTATTCGGCTGAAAGATGAAGACAATGCTTACATCCGTAATTTTATCGAGCGACATCTTGACCTCAAATCGATCATGGCTACTCCATATCATTGGCAGCCCGCTTCTCCACCAGAAAACGGTGTAGTAAGTTAGAAACCTTCAGCTATGCCTCTTCCTGTTCGCACTTACACCTTATGTAGGGGCGGCATCAAAAGCATTATCGGAGAGTGTCCGTATCGTTCCATCTCACATATCTCACTATGTCAGTCGTAGATAACCCAACTGGACGGCAGATGGATCTCGATCGGATTCCACTCTTCTCGTTATCTGGTGGAAATTCAGGTAGTGGAGCTAACAAGCATTACCTCTATAGGGCGTCTTCGTCCATATTGATAACCCTTGTTATTCCAGAAGAGTCCCCCACGCGAGAAGAAGAGACCAAACTACTCAAATCATCGCAGGGTCTTTGGACAGTTCTTATGATCAATTACCCTCGAAAAGATGATCAAGAGCTGAATGGATACCTCACTCCAATCTCCCAATTCGTTCGCGGTATCGCCGCCGCACTTGTTACGCAACGGCATAACGCAGAATCAATATGCGACTTTTTGAGACATGAGTTGCAATCATGTGATGTGGATGGACTTTTTGATGACGAGTACTTTACCAAGTCGAATACATATCATCGCACGATACAAGGGTGTAGTGAACTCAAAGACTCCCTAGACTCTACTCTCCGATTCATGACGAAGCTCGACGATGGTCCGATTAAGGAACTGAGGGGTATTGCTCATCCGCAAGAAAAACCAGGCGTGGAACATTGGGTACATTCAATAAACGAGGAACTCTTTTCTTTGAGAGAATTGCGAGCTCAGATTGAGGGATTGAACAAACGGGCACAAGAAAGCGTGAGCATACCCATATAATTCAGGAGACCCCGGTTTGCTAACACTTGTTCAGCGCGCTGCTGTAGGAGATAATCACGCGTTCAAAGAGAATTTGAGCTAATAGCCATATAGTTGCATGGCGCTACAGCTGTTCTAGAAGCGCGTACTGCTTTGAAACAAGGCGAAAGATTAAAAGTGTTAGCGTACCTTGCAACACTTTATCTACCTCTGACAGCAACCTCTGTTCGTATACCGATTTACTTGCTGCCCTAGCTCTTCTCTAACCTTTTCTTAGTCAATTTACAGTATGAGTGTCTTGCCCAAGTCAGCATCTTTTGCATCTTTCTTTGTTGTTTTCGTTGTGCTCTCATTTTTCACCATATCGCCAAACATATATCGAGCACTTCTAGAAAGATTCCAGTTAATTGATCTCTCTGCTTTCAGAGCCTCTATTCACATTAAATCTAATGCTTCGGCTCATGTTCCAAGTCTGCCGAGAACACCAGCTACGTTCGAAGATTCCGTTCCTGAAGCATTGATCGATACATCAACGGCCACGTCTCCAACTGAGCCAAAACCAGAACCTTCTCGCCTCGCTCGGTATCTTCGCGCTCTAGGACCTCGTATGGGTTGGAGTCACCTTGAAAGCGGCACACTTGACAACTTCAAAAGTACGTTCCCTGCGCTACGTAGTTTCCCCTTACTCTTTCGATATATATTTTGGGAAGTCCCAAAAAAGATCGCATTCTGCTATTTGATCCCAGAGTTGTGGTTCCCACTCGACCAGTACAAACTGTACAGAGCAAGAGAGAGCCAGTTTTTCAAGAGCGCAGGGTGGAAATGGCACCCGTTAGCGTTTGTGAGGGATATATTTCGTGCGCTGCTCTTGCCACTGTGGGCAACTATAATCTTGTTTATACTTTCCTGGCTGATATTACTGTCCATTTTGTATGTATCCTTCCTTATATGTCTATCACCAATTATGTCTTTTTCAGATAGCTTTAGGGATGTGTTATTCTCAGTATTGTAAAACTTGAACATAACTAGAAGATATTAGAAGTAAGAAGATAGATGATACACAGTATAAGGGTTTGAATTGGTTTTTTGGAACAAATGTGCGAGCATGGATTTCTTATGGCTTAAAAAGGCCGTGTACCGTTAATGATCATAATTTAAGCATTAAGGAGAGTGAGCTTGTTCTCACTCTTGTTATGCGTGATAATAATCTAAAAACGCCCCGCTCGGCGCGCGATGTGAAGGATATCAATCCTAATTCGCTTCCAAGAAAAGTACTAGGAGGCAAAGTTGGGCAAGACTTGAGTGTTAAGTAAAAAAAAACCAGAATCAAATTTATCGTGAGAGAGTGGTTCTGTAAAGGAGGATTTTATGCACATGCTAAAGTTGACGTCTGTGCCGTTTTGGGATTAACACGTTTCGCCGGACCTCCGAGAACCCCTGCTCTGTACACAACGGGGGATGGCAATCGCTCGCGGTCCGCCTCTGCACGCCTTCTGTCACCGCACCAAAGCACAGAAAAGATGACCTGGATACTGCGGGCACCACTCAGCGTATTGGTAATCTTGTCCTGCACGCTCAATGTATCGGCGCATGGCGGTGAGCACCAACAGATAGTCGTGGCGCCAGATGCAGATTGGCAAACACGACACATGGCTGGTATGTAAACACTTTCCCCAATGGCTTTCTAGACCAGCCTCGCATGCTAATACCAAACGTAGAGGAGCACCACATCAACGCCTTCGATGCTGGTACCTTCTTCTCGCTTCACGATTACGATTCGACAGGTGTCTGGACCACGGTCGACATCCGGCGGACATATGGCCTCAATGACCCATCTACTTCGCATATAAGCGAAGTTAAGAAGGCACTCGTCGTGCAGACCGTACTGGATATGTTCGACATCAACAAAGATGGCGAGATCTCTGCCGAGGAATTCTATCAGAAGGACCATGAGGGTGTCAAGCTACCAGACTTCGGCATGGGGCCTGGCCACCACGGTGATGATGAGTACGAGTACGAGATCCACCATTGGGAAAAGTACCATAGTGGGGATGATGTTAAGGAGGAAGACTTGATTCACCCAGAGGACATTGAGCATTTTAAGATGCACGAAGAGATGGAGAGGCAGCAGGAGGAGTGGGAAAGGGATGAGAAGAAAGGTATCGTCGAAAGGAATATTCCAGCCAAGTTTAGGATTAACTGAGGTTGGCAACGACTGGCGTATTTGGGTTAGAGGAAAATACCACAGGGATCTTGCGCTTGAGAGTTGGTCCATAATGCTGTGTATGATATGCTGAATGATTCTGGTATGTGTTCGGATGTATAGGACGTCTGTCCAGCCGCGCTTAATACTCACTATCAACTATTCGTCGCATCCGGCGCCCCCATCGACCCAAATATCGAGAACAACGTGTAAGACGCCTGGCGCATATGTCTTCACTCTCTCAACATGCTCACACTTCACCCGCCTCTGCTTCTGATCGCTCCCCATATCCACACGGTCCAAATGCTCCTGCATCTCTGCCAGAACCTCTTCTTTCTTGCTCTCAATATCACCCACGCCAACATTTTCATGCGCATGGATCCATCCACCCAATTTTTTATCAATCGCCCGCACAGCCGTACCCCAAGAGAGCCGCGATGAAGGCAACAGCCCGCAGTTAACATGCCGAATAGGCGGTACAGGGGGAAGCTTTTCCAGTATCTCAACCGCTTCTTCATTTGACTGCTGGAAGATCAAAAAATCCGAATCCATAGCACCTTGCTCCCAATCTCCTCCTAACGGAAAATGAGTAAAAGTCCGTTGGGTCCATCCGTTCGCCTGTGCACCCCTGGCAAGCCCCTCGATGCTCCATGGATTCAATTCCCAGCACAATACCTTGCCAATTCCTGCCTTCCTGTACGAGAATGCGAAGTACCCTATCCCAGCGTACAGATCTACGGCCGTACACCCTATTTCCATTCTCGCGCAGGACAACACGGAATCGAGCTTCAGCACACGTGTCTTCTCGCGTATGTTGCCGCGGCTGAACATGGTGTAGAGTGGTGCCCAGATCTGGTGAATCCCGTTCTGCGTGTGTTTTACCCAGAACGCCTGTTGGAAAGCATCAGCGTTCGGGTGAGCACCATAAGGAGTAGATATATCAGGAGAAAGGCCGAAGTTACCATATATCGGCATGATGTTGATGGGGCTGCGGAGGATGTTTTCAGCGGACGCATTATCTATGCTTGCTTCGCCTCCACTCGACCCTTCAATTCGCGGCGGGATGCTGGCATTGATTGCGACGTGTGTAGCGCCTACCGCGGCGGCGACGCGCGACCATATGGATTGGATGACAGGTGAGCGTGGTGGATGCGTGTCGAGGAGTTTCTTCCAGGAAGGTGAGGTATTGGCCCAGTTGTAGAGCAGGAGCATGGGTGGATAGACTACGTAGGTGGACGGGAAAGGGTTCAACAGATCATCCAGCGATAACTGTAGCGAGGACAAAAGATCTGGAGGTAGTGCAGCTAGAGCTACTTTGAGAACTCTGCGGATTGGGTGGTCATCGAGAGGATCTGATTCATCTAATCCGGCATCATATGATAATGTTTCAATACCGTCTGTGAAATCCTGAAGATCGCATTGATGAAGTAACCTGGATAATGTATTTTTTTCAACGATTTCTCTAGGGAGCAGTTCTTGATCTTGGTCGTTGCCCTGAAGTGGTGTGGTGGTTGGGATTACCATACGAGGCCTTTGTTCGTCTCCGTTGGGATCTTGAAACGGCGTGATCTTCCTCGATTTACTGAGCAGATTCTGTTCCTCTAATGCGGTTTTAACCTTCTTGACGAGCGCTCTAGGCACCACCAGCGCTACCTTAACATGGTTGTTAGGCATCTGCTAAGTGGATTTCTACCGTCAAAAGAAGTGAATATGGTACGCGTAAGTTTTATAATTCAATTAGTCAAACAATCATGAATCCGACGTCGAAGTCAATGAATGCAGGGAACAGCAGCCCAAGTGTTGGAAATGGAAAGACCAACAGCTGTCTCACTTTTTCTCGACAGCTCACTACGACCCCGCCCCCACTGTAAGCTTGCCGGATACCGAACTATGACTGCAGCACCACTCCATATTCCTCAGTCCTGTCCCCAACACTATCGTGTTGCCAACTTACAGCCCACAATGCCTCACTCGAACCTTGATTTAATCAGCCATGTGGATGGGTAAGGTTCTCAGTAAGTAAGAGCCAGACAGCCAGGTAACAATCACACAGCTTTCCATACTATCAAGTAAACCCAGACCTATACGTCGCAAGCATATCCACCTACTACGAGCTGCGCGTGACGGGCCACGACTATGCGCTAGGTTATATGCTGCCCTCGGTTGCGGAGGTCTTCCGTGGCATACCGCACTGGGTGATCGACGACCAGGACCGTATCTTGACTCTCAGCGAAGGCAGCAATGCGGCTGAGCGTTCAGCTATCGTTGAGACGACGCTGCTCGCGCTCCGCAAAACGGGGCACTTCAAGGTGCTGGATAAGTGGAGGAATGAGCTGTATGCGGTCTATGGACGGGACAAAGAGTTGCTTTTCAATGTCGAGAGGAGTGCGACGCCATTATTCGGCGTAGTCACGTATGGAGTGCATTTGACGGCTTATGTGAAGAAAGAGGGGGATATGAAGATCTGGATACCGAGGAGAGCGAAGACGAAACAGACATACGGGGGCATGCTTGACAATGCTGTTGCCGGTGGTATTTCGTCTGGTGAAAGCGCTTTCGAGAGCTTGGTTAGAGAATGCGCTGAGGAAGCCTCGTTGGCAGAGGATTTCGTTAGGAGCACGGTAAAGACATGCGGCTGCATCACATATTTCTACGTCCGTGATGAGCAGGCAGGTGGAGAGACAAAGCTCTTGCAGCCAGAGGTTGAGTATGTCTACGATCTCGAGCTCCCTGAAGATGTTATACCCAAGCCTGGGGACGACGAGGTCGAAGAGTTCTACCTCTGGACTGTGGACGAAGTGCAGGAACACCTTGCAAAGGGAGAATTCAAGCCTAACTGCGCAGCTGTCATGATCGACTTTTTCATACGACACGGAATTCTAACGCCAGAAAATGAGAAAAACTTCATCGAGATTGTGGCGCGACTGCACCGCAGATTCGAGTTTCCTACACTGTAGAAAGAAGATGAAGATCCAAGGACGCCTTTGGGGGTATCCAGGCACCGATGCCGAAATCAATTGGACCAAATGATACCACCCTGCTGTAGCCCTGAACGCCGCCCATGCTGATTTTTCACGTGCTATCATGATGTTTGATCTGAGATCCAACGCGCCTATTTCTTTACAAGCATGTACAGATGCTCAATCTTCAGTCCTGTCAGTTTCTTGTAAGGCCCGTCCATGACTAGCAGCAGCCCTCCGAAAGAAAGGTAGACCTTTCTATGCTCTCATCAGCTCCGACCCAGATCAACCTTTGGATCAATTCCTACTTACACGTTGTTGCCCTCGTTCTCTTCGGTTACCCTGTATACTTTCCCATAGCACACATAGTCATAGGAATCTGCCAGAGTCGCATCAGGGCTTCTGGCAATATCTCTCCATCCGGCCTTCTCGTCATCCTTTGTGCCATCCAGCCTCAGAGTAGTCGCGAGCACGATATGCAGAGTCTCGTGCGGTTGCACGGGGAATAGTTCGTGATTTATATCGAGGGTAAGGTTGACTGCATTATCGGTGGAGGTGCCCTGGAGGCGCGAGACACGATCGTACTTTTCTGAGTTAGTGCTATTGATGACGAAGGTGTCGTCGAAGAGAATAGCGTCCGACATGGCGGAACAGGAAAGTGACAGGTAGTGGAGAACTGGAGAAGGTTGGAGGAGCAATGCAGTGCGGAGGGCGCAAAGCTGCAAGCATGAAGCTCAAAGAAAGAAACCAACCAAACGGAGCTGCGGGTAAAGTGTTTATCCGTGTTGGAACGCTGGAACTCCGCCCGCCGCAGCTCCAGCCGCCCCCCGCCGTGCGCCCTCTCTCTTCCGGCCAGTGCAGCCAGAGCACTGTCTGGTGCTCCTCCAGACTTGGCTGACAACTTTGTTTTAGTGAGAGAGTCTTGTGCCACTTGTTTGTTGAGTCTTCGTGCTGCGCGACTTTGTCAAACTATTCACCGGCACTTCAACAGCTTTCATTCACTCTCCCGAAGCAAACCAAACCATGCTTTGGGCCTGCACCTAGCTGGCTCCCTCGCTCACTCCTCGCCTGCATCTCCAGAGCCTGGCCTACATCTTTCCTCGTTAACTTATCACGCCAACGCGCGAATACTAAAACCCTCGTAGCACCCATGAGCTCGCTGCGTGATCTGCTGCGACTGCTTACTCTACCTCAACTCGAAATGGCGCCCACATCTCCTTCTACGGCCAGCTCCCATGACAGCCGAGACAACAGTCCCATGCCATTCGACCGCCTTTCCCACTCTTTCGCACAAGGCCGTCGCAGCAACATGGCACAGACATCACCTTTCTTGGAGCTACCCAAGGATCTCTTCAAGTGTGTGCTAGACTACCTTGACCGCGATGCTGCTTGGGCCCTCAAGCGTCTGTGCAAAGGTATGGCTAGTTCCGATGCCGTCGATGAGCTGCTCTACAAGTATCCCATCCAGCTGAATGATGTATTGGACGTCAGGCTGTGCGACTGGAAATACCGTAATATGGGCGTGGCGCGTTGGAACATCTTTAAAGACAGCATCAATGACAACAATCGCCGCTACGTTCAGAAGCTTGCCATGAGCCACTGGATGAGCATCGAAGACTTCCGCTGGGTCGAAGCCAACCTGCCCTCGCTCATCGCCTTAGATCTTTCATCTATCAAGGATTTTGTTTGGACACCTGAGGTTACTTGGACTTGGAAAGAGCTGGCCATCGCTTGTCCCACCCTCTTTTCCCGCGTGGAGGAATTGGAGGTGGCTAATTGGGCTGACTACACGGCACATTCACGCATTGAGTACAGCTATGCCTATAATGACTACCGTTTCAAACCCAAATTTAGGCTGTCTCGACGACGTGATGGTGGCTCTGTCGCCGCCATGATCTTTCCGCTCTGCACCAAGCTTCAGACGCTAGCTATTAGAGAACGCTATTCTGGCTACCATACTTGGAATGAGTGGGAGGTTCATCAGCGTGTTTGCTGTCTTGTCGACGGTGTATCTAATCACTGTCCCCCGACGTTGACGAAGCTTCGAGTGCATGACTATGGTGAGTTGCCCCGGAGATGAAGAGCTACAGAGGTAACCGCTAACTAGATCTTAATCAAGCCCCATATCGTTCACTACTATCCACAGATGCTTATTCTTGGCCAAACATTACCGATATTGAGATAGGCCTATATACTTGGATGGAAGACCGCCGCGATAGAGACGTAATCGGACCCATTCCACATCGTGTGACCCAGGGCCATCATCACCGCGAGGAAGAGGAAGCATTCGATGATAAAACGTTTGACTCATGCAAGCGAGAACATTTGACGCTAGGTAACCATGTTGTCCAAAGCGGTGTGGGTACTTCATTTGAGGACTTGCTCCTTGGGCTTCGTGCGATCACCCAGAAGTATCCGACGGTGAACATCAGGCCACTTAAGTCACTTCGCGACATGACTTTGCATCCATTCCATTTGGTTAACATAAATCAGCGCCGAAGTCATGTGCTGCAGCAGAATGCACAGCAATTGCCTGATCCAGTCTCTAACTCAGACATACAGGAGGCTTTGCGATGGTTGTCAGAATCTTGCGACTGGAAGCCCATATTAGCATGGGATAATATGATGTGCGATGTCTTTCCAGCCAACTTGGAGCCAACCCGGACATTCCTGCCTAAACCGGAGGTCCTGTCTCGTATTCAGTCTATGGTGTCGACACTTCGTTCTCTCAACATTCCCATACGCCTTTCTATAGGTGACAAGAACCATAAGTGTCCCGGCAACTTAGATGGCTCGCTTTATTTTGGCGACTATAAAGTCATGATAGGTGACGACGAAAACCGCCACGAACTTTTCGCCCCTACACAAGCCCGTTTCAGTCTCAGTGGCATCGCTCACATGGTCGACGAACTCATCATCCAATATCCACTCGACATGCCCAGCATCCACGGCTGGGCTCGCACGGGTAAACGGCCTACGGAAGCCGAAAAAGAGCTCCTTGCACGTGAGATGAAGGGCTGGCGCCGCTTCTGGGAGCGCTATGCCCAGCACTTTACTAACCTGAAGAAGCTCACAGCCAACGTCCCCGCCGACATCTACGCCGACTGGGGTAGATGCGAGGGCCTGCGCGCCGTGCTGGCTGATCCTCGCTGGGACATGCTCGAGGTGGACAACGACGCAATAGGCGGCGAACACTCCTTCCTCGGCTCTTACTTCCCCTTTCCCAGCTCCGCACGTACCAGGCTCAGCCTTCCTCGCCGCCGCTCCCGCATCAAATTTGTCCAGCGCGTTTTCTTCCGCAGGGACGATGCGCCGCTACAGATCACATCTCCGCATGCAGACCGTACCGAGGAGGAGCGCGAGGACAGGGAGATTTTAGATGTGGATGTCTTCATTGGTGTGGATCAGGAGTTTGGGGAGCATCGTTTCTGGCCGCTGAAGCGTGCAGACAAGAAGGCGAAGGCCAATGGCAAGCAGCACGGTGAAAAGCGAAAGATAGATGACGTCGCCGAAGGTGACACAGCAGCTACTACCAACGGCGACGATGTCGAGAGGGGAGCAAAGAAGGCCAAAGTAGCGGCTGATTGACTCGCAGAAGGTCAGCGGCTCGAGGGCCAGTTGAACGAGCTCTGGAGTCTGCTGGCCGATGCCTTGTAGGTTATGCAGCCTTTTTGGCTCTGGATTATGCCCATGTGACATTCACAGTAGTGCTCAGCTCTTCAACTGCGCGAAGAAGGAAGGATTCTAAGGCCGTGATGATGATGATGATAATGATGGGTATTTCTGGGGAGGTCTTCATTGATATCTTTCCTTTTTTCCTCTCGTGATGATGACGCAGTCGGCTCGCAGCTGTGAGAGGTGCGAGTCAGTCTGGGTACATACAAGGCGGCACATAAATGCAGGTATGATCAATGAAAATGACGTGTATAGATATAGAGCCGATATCTGTGCTTGTGTCTGCGGTAACGAAAGTGACTTCGCTCCCTCCAAATGTAACTTATATAATAAGATTGCACGCAGAACCCCGACACAAGCATGTTTTCTTGCTCAGAAATTGGGTATCAAAATTCTCGCACGAGTGAGTTCCTGCCGTCGCTCGACCCACACCAATAGACCACGCTTTGCTTAGAAGAAGTCACTCAGCACCAGAAAACGGATCCATCTTTCCACACCTCACAGCCCAGCCCACTCAATTGAAAACGCCCTCACACCCTCTTTCCCACCATCCTCTCCTGTGCTATCCGCCTCCCCGCCGATAAGATACGCCTTCTTCACCCCGCTCCCCAGCCTGCCCCCACCAATAACATCCAACAGCTCAAACTCTTCATCCCAACCCAGTCCCGTGGCTAGAAAGTGGCTGTGGAAGCGCAGCGGATCGCCAGGGTACACCGAGTAGTGGCAGCCGAAACGCAGACCGGGCATCATGAAGTAGCCGCGGGTATGCAGGAGCTTGAAAAGCGGGTAACTTCTAGGGACGGCAGGGAGGGGGAGGGGTGAGGAAGGTTGAGGCAAGGGGAGAGGCGGGTGGGATGTGGTAGGGGTGAAGAAGGTGGGGTCGAGTTTTTTCTCGGATTGGGGTGGACGAGATAGTTTTGTAGTTGGAGATGTGTCTACGTTGAAGAGAGAGGTATCGGCATCCGCTTTTCCCTCGGCGTTGGACTCGCGTTCTGTGGCGGGCTGTTTGATTGGAGCGTCCCGTTTGGCGGTACGGGTTGTTATGCCTTTCTCTTTGAGGGCCTGTTCGCTCCGTTCCTCCGCCTTACGGGCTATTTCGCGGCTGTGCCGCATACCCTGCTCATCGAGATCCCTCAGGAGCTTGAGTCTGTCCTCGCGCTTCATCTCGAGGAAGCCTTGTCTGTGGACCTCCGCATCGTCGACGATGTACGCATAGCTTTGCTCGACCAGCACACGCGCCTCCTCAGGCGTGAGTTCCAAAGGAATGCCTAGGAAGATGTTCTGCTGGGATAGATTTGGGATGGTGCCGATAAGCACGCCTGTGATATTGTGCGTGCGGCGTGCGTGGGCAATGGTTGGTGGGTCGAAGAGCAGATAGCGACCTGCTATGCAGGAAATTGGGAAGGGGTTTGGAACCGGAGTATCCGGAGCCATTGTTGTGCCCTATTTAACGCTGATTAGCGCACAACTCGGTGCTGAGATGTTTAAAAGTGGAAGCAGTTGAGATGAATCATAGTGTGAATACAAAAATTTGTGTCATCAAGATCCCGAAGGAGTCAGTAGATTGACAGATTGAATTTGAGAATAATCATATGAAAATGGAACATGACCATGTCGAGCGACTTACCTTTCTACTTGTATGGTTTCATGGTGGAGATAAGTTCGTGCAAGTGGAAGAAAGCTTTCTCGCGATTTTGTGAGCAGTTCTTGGCGTGAGGCTAATGACTAAGCCCGGCTCAATTTATGAACATGTACCAGTAGAACTGCAGCGTTTGTAGGGTGTGCGTCGTAAGGGTATCTCATTCGTTCGCTCAGGTGCTATTGCTGCTATTATATTTTCTCAAGTCCTCCCCAAGCCATATGTAATAGTATGAAACCCTAAGGGCGGATACCTGTGCCAAGCCCAACAAATTCAAAAAGAATAGGGTTGCCTTCAACGGCAAGCCATGCAATTCCTGTTCACGTCAGAAACTTCAATACAGATCACTGCAATAGAAGACAAACCTGCATAAACAATCAACTTCGTTACGACTTCGACATCGTACCTCACGCGAGGCTTCGTTAGCATCATGAAGATCTCCCTTTTCTCGTTCTCTGCTTCCGCAGGAGATTGCACCGTAAACTCTGTCTCGCTATCTGGGGGCGTTATATCTACTTTACCTATATCTCCAGTGCCCATCATCCGCTCGTATGAATGCACACGCGAAGCTGCCGGCGTGGGCAAGAGGTTGGCTCCAAATGGACCCTTCTCTTCACGTGGTGTAAGCCTTAGGTCATTTAAAGAAGGCTTCTTCTCCATTGAAGACCATTTCGCGTCTTCCAGAACTACGCCATCAAGTGAATTGATACTTTCCCGTCGTCTACGGTTGCGATAGGCAAGCGTTTCATAGGCATCAGCGGCAGACTGTGGACCCACAGACACAGAGCGCTTGCGAGGATGTGCCAGATTTCTTAGCATGTGCGGTAGGTCTGAAGCAGAGGGGATAACGTTATCGTCCCCTCTTAGAGGCGGAACACTGGTATACTTACTAAGGAGCAGGTCAGCAACGGGCAATTAGTCGAGTTACAGCGGCTACTTACGAAGCGTTCAGGAAGAAAGCACGAGGCAGGTTGAGCCTAGCTTGCTCCAACAGCCGAAATAGCGGGGGCAAAATCTTGAACAGGGCCGGTTTCATACTTGCTCGCCAAAGAAAGATGACAACAACACCGAGGAGAATCCTGAGTGTAGCTTTGACCATACCGACGTTGACTAGCTGGAACGGGTTTGTTGAGGGGATTGGTGTATCAAGAGCAAGTCCGGTCAATGCATAATGCCAGGCACCGATATTGATACCAATGACTACACCCATGAAGGCCACGCTATCGTCGAAACAAGGACAGTCGTCGGCGGGTTCGGGGTGGATTCGCACAAGTATAAAAATAACCAGAGTCACTGTGAGTGGAGGGATGTAGCTGCTACCGAAGAGCCAGTTGTTGAAGCTCTGCTCATACATTAACTGGACCACGGCGATGACAGCGCCGAGGATACTGCCAACAATGACATCAAGAAAGCCATGCATACCACAGTAGAGTCTCCCAAATACAATTGAGATGGCGTACCAGTACGATAGAACCTGAAGCGCCATAAAAACGTTGGGATGGTGCTCTTCACGTGCGCCACGGAGCATGTAGATGGCGTACACGGCTACGGAGACAGCATTGGTGGAGTGGGACGAGGGGAAGCCATATTCCAGAGCGGCGGACCCCGACATGGTAATGCGGGCGAGCGGGGGAGATAGTGGTCGAGGCAGGCAAAGCATGTCTTTAAGGAAGCCGCTCCAAAAAATACCCGCCGCCAGCATGTGCACGACACTGCCCAAGTCAATGTCTATATCCAATTTCCACGTGTGTTGAGACGTACGCTCGGCCAAAGTTTGTATAGCCACACCAGAACAAAATGGGCAAGAAGACCATGAAGAAGGTGTGAGTGCCCAGATTAGCCGTGAAGGCGAAGTACGAATCGAGGGTCGGGGTGCGCAACTTCTCCTGCATCAGGGCAAGATAGGGCGTCTCCCAGCGCACAATGGGGATCAAAAAGTTGCGCATTTCGTTGCGCCATGGCGGCAGGCGACGGGCGTCTGTTCACGATGTCAGCAACGGTTGAATGCTGGCGGCGGGCAGAAAAAGAATGTGTGCGCACAGTGGTCCTGGTGCTTGTTGCCCGCGTCAAGCCTCGGCTCGTGGGCTGGCGACGAGCCGACGTCCTGCTGCTGTGGGGAGGTCATGGCCGCGGCAAGATGCGAGTTGCGCGGCGCAATGGCAATGTTGCTATAACATGGCCTGGGCAGGCGGGGGTATTCGAGGTCGAGTCGACAGGTATGTACCCGGTGGTGGTGGGGACGACAAGCGCCCAAACCCCTGCCTGGATGGTGAGCGAAGCAGGCGGGCGGCCTGAGCGCGTCTTGGTCGTCGGCGTCTGGCGTTGGTTGGGCCGCCCGATGCTGTTGTTGCCCCGTCCGACGCCGGCCCAGCCAAACATCAACACGTCCGCCCCAAAAGTCCACACCCGCTCGCTCCACCACGCTGCGATCAGCCCGCGTGTATTGATACCCATTGTCCTCGCCCGACGCACCACCGCTGCAACCCTCTCCAGTAATGTCTACCACCACCGCGCCCTCGCAGAACTACGACTACCTGCGCCGCAAGCAGAGCACAAAGTCGCCCATCTCCTCCGTTGCGCCCGTCCGCAAGCCCGTCCGAACTCCCAGTGAGCGCAACAGCAACGGCACCGTCAGCTCCTATGCCACCACGGCCACGCGCGACACAGCCATTACCGAGCCGCCTTCCTACTCAAAAAAGCTGGTCGTTGTGGGTGATGGCGGCTGCGGCAAGACTTGCTTGCTGATCAGCTACAGCACAGGCAATTTCCCAGAGGTAGGCCCGATTCTTGCCTTTGTCTTTCGTACAGATGCTAACAAGCACAGAAATATGTGCCCACCGTGTTTGAGAACTACATCACCCACACGCCACATCCGCCCACGGGCAAGATGGTAGAGCTTGCCCTTTGGGACACAGCCGGACAGGAGGAGTATGACCGTCTGCGACCTCTCTCGTACCCAGAAACCGACATCATCTTTGTTTGCTTCGCCATCGACTGCCCGAACTCTCTAGAGAACGTCATGGACAAGGTGAGTGACTCCCCGCTGCCGCTACAGACGCATCGATCACTGACAGCGCCCAGTGGTACCCCGAAGTTCTTCACTTCTGCCCCACTACCCCACTCATGCTCCTCGGACTCAAGTCAGATCTGCGGAACAAGAAGAACTGCATCGAGCTCCTCAAGACGCAGGGCCTGACTCCCGTGACCCCCGAACAGGGCCGTGCCGTGGCCAAGAAGATGGGTGCCCTATACATGGAGTGCAGCAGCAAAGAGCAAGATGGCGTGGAAGACATCTTCGACATGGCTGTCACCATGGCCGTCGGCGACGAGTACAAGGCGCCGCTAAAGCCAGAAGCACCTCGGCCTGCGTTCCCCACTGGCGGTAAGAAGACCAAGAAGCGGGAAAAGTGTACCATTCTGTAGATGCTCGTTCGATTCCTTACAGTCCGTGGTATTGAGCGCTCAACCTATCCGTCCTCCCCTTCGACGACACCTGGTTATCCAAACATTTCTGCATCCACAACGACGGATTAGGTACTATCAAGATTCACGACGCTGGACGACACGATCAAGATGCTTAATGACCTTATCATGGATGCGCCACTTTTTCCCCACCGCCTACTTCTCCTACTGCTCATAGTAGTAGCTTGCATCATGTAGGTGACGACCTCTTTTGGTCCTGCCTGCCAGGGAAACGACTCGGATCGCTTTTCCTATCCACACAAACATGAGTAAAGGCGTTTGATTCGGAAGGGGGGTCTCACACAAGGAGGGATGCATGGCTCGGCCTGGCGGCTGCCACAATCTTCTCCTGCTCACAAATTTCTTTTTCTCTTTGTGTTCTCTGTTTGTATTCGATATCTTATAGTGGTGGGCCATCAGAGGCTTGTATGAGGTGCAATAAATTTCACATGTTCCATTTTGAGCAGTACTTGATGATTTATGCAACCTTCTGCGCGCATACTCGTGAGTTAAGCGCAGTAACCATACCATCCTGAGTTTTTTTTCATCCTACGGGGTATCAAAAACCAAACGTCCCCACTCTCTAATAACGCCAAAGCAAAACACCGTCTTTCCTCTCTGCCTACCCACTCCCATCACAATGTTACTCGCTCCCGAGCATCCTACTTGTCCCCACCAACCTCCGTCTCGCCTTCGCCCTCGCCCTCACCCTCTTTCCTCTCCCCTTCCTCTCCCGCTCGCCCGCCCATCACATTCTCAAAATGACTCCACAAACTCTCCACAGGCGCAAACTCGTTGCCGACTTGAATGACTTCTTCGAGCGAGCGGTTGAGGCGGTTAACGTTCTGGAGGACTTGTTCGAGACTCTGTCGTGCACAGAAATCGTCAGGCAAATCGTTTACTTTTTAAAGGATGAAAGTGGGCATGAGAATAAGAAATGGAAATGTGGAATGGAGCAATGGAAGGGAAAAAAGGTGGGCGGGATGTACGAGGGGGAAAAACACACCTGCGCGATGGAAGTGATGAGGAGCTCGCGCTGTTGCTCGTAGTACGTTTTTGGAGGTTCGGGGGCGGAGGAAGCGGCTGGGTGGTTGGAGGACATTGTCTTTTTATTTTGTTATCTAGAAATCCGGTTGAGGGCGATTGATGTGCAGAGCGCGGGCGATTTGGCCTTGTGGGCACAGATAACGGCTGTTCCGAGATGTGTGTTCAAACTCGGAACTGGGATCACGTCGCGTCTACAGCACAGAGGGCACGTGCTTAGTCAGCGCTGCTGTTTGTTTGCGCGCGGCGAAAGTGAATGCTCAAGGCCAGCGTTGGAGAGGGAGATTTGTGCGAGAAGTTAATGTACCCTCTATACACATCTTTATTTTCAGGTGCTATATATATTTTTTCATTGAACTTTCTCTCATCAAATCGAATACACGCCAGCTGCGCGGGAGTCCGTAAAATTCTAGAGTAGACCCAGAGGGTTGGCAGGGTGGGTGGTAGTAGATGGGGTGTAGTTCGATTCCTTTTGCTCTCAGGTTCTCTTTTTTGCTTTTTGTTATTTGATTAAGTGAATGAGGAAATGTGGTGGGAGGTGGTATCCAGACTTTGACTGGCAAACCCTTTCAGTGCCCTTTCCTAAACACTTTTTTTAAAGCATTGCCTGGATAGCCTTAGAAAACGTATAGATTGGGACTTGTTCTTACATCTTACATGTTAAATGAGAAAGGGACTATCTTCCCCAAGCCTTTCACCCCAAGATCTGCGCCGCCTTGTAAATCTGCCACATCGCCAATCCACTCCCAACAGCCCACAGCGCACTCCTAATAAGGCTCTTCGGATGATCTCCAATAGTCACGTAAGCCACACAATATGCCGCTCTTACTGCAAACCACGCCATCACAAAGCTGCCCACTCCAGTCGGATCCCCTCCTGTAACACTGATGCCCGCACCCTTGAAAGAGGAGCGCTCGGCGAAGACGCTGGCGAGCACGGCCGCAACGAATAGAGGCATCTGCTCCATATTGTTGGATTGCGCGTTCTCAGCGCGCTGGTATCGCTGGAAGACATGATCAGGCACTTTGCCTTGGACGGCCGAGGGCGCGAGCGAAGCTTTGGGATTGGCGTTGTTGGGCTTATAGCCTGAGGAGGTGAGGATTGCGGAGGCGTACATATGGGGTGTCAGGGAGAAGATGTAGTAAGCGGGGATCGCTAGAAGCGGGTAGTTTAGAGTATTGCTCGTCATAGTAAGAGTTGTGTGGGGTGTGTATGGTTCTTGGTTTGGTGGTGCGTTGCTATGTTTTTGGGTATACTGATCAGGTAGTAATTTTTGAGGTATACTTAAGAAGACAGTTTATGCCGGAGGTGGAACTAATATATAAACCGAGCAGAGAGAGTTGGTGTTTCATTGACGTCGCAATGAGATGATTCCTAGGTCGTTCTTATCAATGACGTAGAATTTTCGCGCTATGCCTCTAATTGCAGCTTTTCGCTTGAATCAACGCTGCTTTGAGTTTAACACAATCTTATGTCTACTATAGCGTGCGCAAGTCTATTTGCTTTATGTGCTTACACAAACAGTAAGGGGGTTGATGTAAGCTAGCGTGATCTCGTAGACTCGCTAAGGATGTGGGCAAGAAATTCATCCGCCCCCAAGGTTGAGTGACATAAGCAGAAGGACTGATCTGATTGGTGTCAAAATGGCTAAGCATGCACAGACGGTCGGCTGATGATGGCTGCGCAATTCATACTGAGGTTCGATTGCTTTCCATGGCCTTTCACCATAGCGGTGGCATTCTTTTGTTCTAGGTGCTTGGGCTGTTATGCTAAACTTGGTAGATAACGCGAAATATGAGTGCGACAAATCAGTTCGGGGACATACCAGGCTGGTACTCCACCCCTGATAACTCATCCAGGTAAATTTTATCCTAATAAAGTTTTAAATTCGTGACAAGAACTACAAAGCATGTCCATCCATCTAAGTTTCATCTTTTTTTTTTGTCTTGTAACGCATTCGGCTGAAATACTGACCTCTTTGAATTTTTTCCTTTTATACAAATCTTCGGATTATCGCACAGCAGGGGAAACGCTGCTGTCTTTGAGATCTTTTTCAGTGTATTTGAGACGAAAGTCATGTTTGTCGGATCATACAATCAATACTAACTTCAATCTTATTCCAGTTCGGAGCAGATACTCCAAAGAACATTCGCACACGCCCAACTGCTTCTACGATCTACAGTTAAGCCCCAAGATTATAATCAGTTGTTTCCACCCACCAATGTTGTGCATGCTCAGCCTGTTTTAGGCCACGGGATTAGCGACGTATATCAGAGCCTCCGAAACGCGCAAGATGCCTATGAATGCCGGGTTCAACTTAAGACTGATGCCTTCCAGGCGATAGCGCCCACCACAACGGCATTTGCATTCAGTAACCCAACGACACCGCTTAGCAAATCGAAGGCTAAACTACGACTCTGGCTAACGGGTCTGTCTGAAAAAATAATGTACTACAGTAATGTTTTCGATGTGATGGTTCAGCACCACCCAGAATATGTATCTTTGGCTTGGGGAACATTTAAACTTATCTTCATCGTGAGTGCTAAACCTCCCAATACTTATCGTTTAAATATTTCATCCGTAATGCACCTAGTTAGAATCGAAAAAGAAAAAAAAAGCTTTTAACGGTAGACTAACAAACACAAGGCGATAGCAAACCACGCTGAAACAGCCTCGAAGCTCAGTAAAGCCATCTCCCAAATTGCTGATATCCTCCCGCAACATTCTCTCCATCTAATACTATACCCAACACCGCAAATGCAAACCTCTGTTGCCCGCCTTTTTGCGCATATCTTGAATTTCTTTGTGAACTCGCTCAAGTGGTATAAAGATAGTAGAGCTGTACACGCACTTAAATCCCTTCTCCAGCCGTGGGACCTGAAATTTCGACAGGATTACGAGGCCATAGCGTCTGAAGCGCAGCACATCCGGCGACTTGCAGATGTAGCTATGAGAGCGGAAGTACGGAGCACACGACTGGAGGTTGAGCAGGGTACAAGACACCTGGAGCTAGTCAAGCAGGAAATCAACAAGTTGAGGATAGAGAACCAAAAGTTGCAGGATTTTTTCAAGTCAAGATTCGATAATATGGAGATTTCAATGCTTGGTAAGTGCAGTGCTTTTGGGAGGTTGAGATAACGTGCTTTATCGAAGATTAGAATATGAACTAATATTGCGTACAGGTATGCATCAAGAACTTCGTATCGACCTTGCTACTCAGCGAGCAACACTAAACCGTGTCCACCTCAACCAAATGCTATCACTTCCACTCTGGAATTTGCTACCAACTTCAGGAGAATCGCTACAATTCTGTCGATCCATGCGAAACAGACACCGAGAGTATACGAGGCTACCCCTCCCTGAGATCTCGAAATTGGAGATGTGGGCTTCGCAAAGTACTAACACCGTCCTTCTTATAGACACTCATGTGCCAATGACCGCAAAGACGTTCATAGTGGACCTAATCGATCTGATCCTCGAAAACGGTATAACAATTGTCTGGGCATTACGCTACTCAGACTACTGGTATCAGCATATAGGCATTGTGGATGTCATTCGCATGTTGGTGTTACAAACAATGCAAGTAGGTGCCGATCAGTTGCTCGACAGCCCATTCCCAGTGACGGTGGAGCAACTCCGAGAAGCAGCAAGCCTTAGTGATTGGGTCGCCATCCTGCTGCGCTTACTTTCTAATATCGGCCACGTATTTATAGTACTGGACCCTGATCTCCTAGCATACGCAACGGCGCACGAACGAAGCTTGACTTTGGAATTGCTGGATATGCTGAGATTGAATATGTCGGGACATTTCAAGATCGTATTAGGCATGTCAAGCGTAAGTCGAACATACGCAGAAGAACTTGAATCATCCAATTCTTGTGTCAAAATTCACACTGGTAACACAGACTGGAGAAAGCCACGGAGGCAGTTACGAGCAAGAGAGCGCTTCAGGAGATAACCGGGCAATCAAATTATGGTTCTTTCTCTTTATTTATTCCCTTTTTTTTTGGCGTTGATAGGGATTTATCAGAATCAAACGTTTTACAAGCCATACAAAAAGTTCCTTTATTTAACTCAGAATGATGTTAGAAATGGATTATAAGCATTAAAATCTTTGACGTCTGATGATTTTTCAGGGGTGGTAGCGGCCAAGAGAAACAGCTATCTGGGGTATCATCTTAATTTCATATCTCGAGCCCTTTGATCATCGGTGTGGCCTTGCATGCGCTTCAGATATGCGCTGAAGTCGGATGATACCGAAAGTGCCTGCTCCAAGTGCTCCCAATCCAGGCGTTCATTTCTGAAGATAGCTAACTGCCTCGCAGTCGTAAGCACATTCCGGATTTGGCGCCCGTTCAACTCTCTCCCGGCAAGGTCATCTAGGTGGTGCTTTATCTCATCGAAGTTGACTTCTTCCTCGTCCTCCTCGAGCATGTCGATGAAATTTTGCCAGATTCTTTTTCGAGACGACCGATTCAGGCTCTCATAATGCAGCGCAACCTGTATCCGAGATTTGAAAGCTTCGTCGAACATACCAACACGATTGCTTGTTAGGATCAAGATCCCGTCGTAATACTCGAGAATCCGTAGGAACACCGAAACAAGACTGTTCCTTTTCAGGTCAGCCATAGACCGCTCTTCCAGAAAGACGTCTGCTTCATCGAGGAGAAGTACGCAATTCCATATCTTCCCTAAATGAAGTACCGTGTTAAGGTATCTCTCGATGGCTTCTGCACTTGTTCCTATATCCCCACAAGTCACGCGGTAGAGAGGCATTTCTGCAATCTCTGCGACGCTTTCGGCTGTCAATGTTTTACCAGTTCCAGGACCGCCGTGCAGGAGCATGATCAGGCCATTGCCCTTACCGGCTGTGATATCTGTCCGTTTGCCTGAAACACCGATGCCTTGTTTAACACCCCTTTGAGATGTTCGAACAGTGACTAAAGCCCTGATGAGATCCTTTGTCTGAGAAGGGAGCACGAGCCTTTCGTAGGCTTTTTTGTTCCACGATACGGGGTGGATACAGTCGACAAACAGGTGTACCCACTTTTTCTCGTTGAGATAAAATCCATGTATATCTGGCGGTAACAACAGAAGACATTCGTCTGATGGTGTCTGCCCTGTATTGAGGTATGCTGGCCATCGATCATATGGATGTGTTTCTTTGGGCTTGTTAAACCGGAAGGCTGCTGCGTGCTCGTGCATCTTGTGATAGATCCTATGATCAATCATAAACCTAGCTTCAGGCTAGAAATATCAGCCAAATGTTTGAATAGAGGACATCAACCTTCAGCTCACAAAATACTGGTCTCGCTTGACATTTTCGCCTCTATAGGTTACCTGTGTTGCGTTGCGAAGTTCCCATTGCTTCTTTCCTTGAGCACGAATCGATTCTTGTACCTCTGGGGCGGCATACCGGAGAGGATACGCAGTGAGTGTCTTTATGTCTTTGGGTTCTGACCCTATTGGTGGGATCGAAAGAATGGTTTGTTTGCGAGCGAAGCGCGATCCATCAGTTTGGAAGGACCAACAGGTGATGGTAACCCAACCATCCTTTAGATTTGGCCACTCTTGCACAACAAAAGCCGCGGGTCGCCCGTATGTTCCACTTACGACAAGCTCGTTTGGTTTGAATAGCTTCAAAATGTGCGCTGGCGTGACCAATCCACGTGCAAAGAGGCTCTCAGCCTCAGCGAACTCTGTACGGTAACGATTGTCCATATAATGGGAAAAGGCCCCAATGTGTTGCTTTGATTCGGGGTGTTTTAGAGTGTAATTATTTAATAAACGATGGTGATGGAAGTGGAACAAGTCCACAGGCTCGATTCGATTATGCTCGTATGAGAGCGATTCGTAAGGATGGGGGCTGGAAGCTATGTGCGGAAAGTAATCATCCTGACCGGAAACTATGGGCTGAAAGTAACACGTTGCAATTTGTTGCATGGCATTCTTCACAATCTTCGATTTCATGTAAACGCTCTCCGTCCACTCGGGAGGGACACCAGAACGAGCCAAGAGAACTGAAGCTGCAGAGCATTGAACTGTTCTGATTATAACCAACGCAATATTGTCTGTATCTTCTTCCATGAAAGCTTCCAGATTAAGTATAGGAATCCTCCCGTTTAAATGGGACACAGCTGAAAAGGAATCTTGATTTTTAAAACCCATGAGTTCGTCTGGAATGGGAGAATCGCGGAAAGCTGGCACTGGATGATTGGGCGAGTTGATTTCGGAGCATGAAATCTTATAAATGATATCGAAGTAAAGCGGCAACCCCTATCTGTCGTGAGTAATAACAAACTCGATTTTGGCGGCCTCATACATTGTCATTGACCTCATTCCCTCCAGCTGTGTCTAAATTTTTGCCATTCATAATGTGCTCGCTCGTAGTTTGATGGGCCTGGCCTTGTGAATGGTTGTCCTGCTTCTGTTTCTTGGCCATGGTGGCAATCCCCTCGTCTCTAGGCTTTCGAGGCACTCCTGGTCCGAATTGAGTTTCCTTATAATCTAGAGTGAACCTCTCTGCTCCTTGGGTTTCCATTTGCGCTAATAGCTCTTGATACCTTAGAGTACCTACCCTTGATATTTGTGCTTTCGTGTTTTCTTCCTCTTTTGCTGCCTGAACTTGTCTTGCCTTCAACAACCGTTTTTTGTTCTGTTGCTCTAGGAGCATAAGTTGCATCTGATAGTCCTGCAAAGCGTGGTTCGATTCATTGACCGTTGTCTCGATAATGTGTATCTCGTCGTCGTCTAGTTCATCGCTCGGTACAAGTAGCTGGAGCTCGTCGTTTCTAAGGACCTTGAGGGCCGCATCCAAGAGCGCGGTTTGACCGTCCGCGACGTCTTCCGAGATGGTCGCCTCTACTTTTCCTTCGGGCTCGTTCTCCTTCTTGTTTTTGCCGGCGCGTTCTCGAGCTAGGCTATGCCTCTGTAGCTGTGTGCGAGAAAATTGATGGATGGAATCCTCGCCTAATGCAGAAATGTCACTGATATCTTGGGATATTTCTAGTTGACAAGGCCGGAAAGGATTGTTCTCCTCAAGGAGAGACATGAACGTGGGGCGTCATGAAGATCTAAGTGGGAGTAGGCTGCGCGAGAGTGGAAGCTGCAGGCTGGGGGCCGGAGTTGCTTTTAACCGAAAACGTTCAGCCGCAGCGATCATTGGGTACACCTTTCATAGTACTCAACCAATTCGACCGATTACTGATTCTTACCGATTCTTACCCTATTTTCTTAAATATTACTCGACCTATATAATATATTTTAATTAAATTATAAAATATTTATACTTCTTACTTAGAATTATAAGATATTATAATATTTTTTTTAACTTTATATAAAAAGATAGAGTAGTTAAGATTTAAAGGTAAAGATATTCATCACCAATTAATCGTAATTTATTGCCAATATCGCCAATATAATTTACAATACAGCGATTAATCGCGATTCGAATCGGTTCGAAGTAATCGCTGTCCGCACTGATCCTTCGTCTGAGAAGGGAGCACGAGCCTTTCGTAGGCTTTTTTGTTCCATGATACGGGGTGGATACATTCGACAAACAGGTCTACCCCGCAGGTGAAAACTCCACAAACTGACGCCACGCATCAACACTTATCATAGAATTGAACCCTCTGGGTGTTAGCGGAAACAGCCTTTCAAGAGAGGACATTTGCGTTGGTGAGGGGAAGCGGCCTAACCCTGGGTCTTGCTGAGTGGAGGCGGGAGTCGTTTCGCGCTGTAGGCCCTCAAACACGCTACTATTCTCCGGCTCGTTTGCGAGTCTATCGATTGGTAGCTCTGTAGAAGCAGCGGCGCAGAGAAGCTTAAAACGATGCGGAAAATGTGTGATGATGAAGTCAGAGGGCTTGTCATTCTTCATGAAGACGGTGTGCGCTTCTATAAGCAGGTTTCTCATGTCCTCCCAGTCACGCGTTCTCGTTTTGTGCTCAGCATACCATATGATCCGATGAAGTTTAATCTCAGTGCAAACTTCATACTTCATATAGCGAATGCCGTCTTGGAAAGCTTTCTCGGCGTCGTCATAGCGTCCTAGAAATGAATAGTAGCATCCAAGCATAGATCTTGATCTGCCGTACCGGAGGTCCGCTAGCTCTCGTTGCAGCTGTCGGCCGGTTATGTCGGATTCCTCGAGGGCTTCAAATTTCTTTAGCAAGTCGCTCGGAGACCCATCTTCGAGATGTAGTAGGCCTTCTAGAGATGGTGAATAGGTAAGATTGCCGGGAGGTACGCATTTGTTCATCGACGTCTCATACTTTTCAAGCTGCCCCATATCACCGATATCCACTGACTTCCTGGCTTCTAAGTCTGCAATGTTTCCGCGTAGTTGCATAATCTTCGGGTGTTCTGATCCCAAGATTGGCTCCCAAAGTTGTAAAGCTCGTTGTTGCACTAGCACTCGGCACCAGAACTGGGCTTCTAATTTCAAGGCTGTCAATGTTTTGCGCATCTCAATAGGATCCGGTTGTTGAATGTAGTTCTGCCTCTCACGCATCAGAAAACGAGATAATTCTTGGGTGATCCTAGCGGCAATGCTTTGAGGACAACCTTCAAATTCCGCAGCCCGCATTAGAGCAATACGAAGCTCTACGCTGACAACGAGCCATCGACTAGCTCCGCTGTTCTTGTAACCAAGATACGCCAGGTCGTACATTTCCCTAGCTGCACTGTAGTCCCCCTTAAAAGCAATGTCCTTTGCAGATGTATATATGATCCAAGGGCTTCTAGAGTATGATATCCGAATCAATCGGATTAACGAATTCACTCGACGACACATATCACTGCTTACGCCGTTGCTGAAGATATCTTCCACAGAGTCATTAAATTCAATCGTTGCTTCACGGGTAGCTCGGGATGAATCAGGATCATTCGAATGTGGGGTTCCGTGCACGTTAGAAGGAGTGCGGTAAACGATATTGGAAGGCGTGCCTTTGCCAGTAAGCGTCTTTGGACTCCCATGTAATTGAATCCTGGTACTCACTCGTCGAAATGGATATGGTTGGAGCAGCGGTCGGTACAAACCTCTTTTCGAATCTATCCAACCGTTCTTGAGAGACGTCGTAGAAATCCCCAGCACCATGCCTGCGCTTGAATTGTGTTGCTTTGCCCAAGTCATCTTGTCTTATCTTCCTCTTCAGAACCATCTTCTGCATGTCTCCTTTCGGAATGTTTTTGACGAATCCCCAATCGTCGGTCTTACGTTTGAGTTGCCTCACACTGAGTATTTACCGAATTTTAGGAAGGACATTCAATTAAATGAGCCGTAGATGACTTCTCCACTTACCCTATATCAAAGCTGTAGTGCTCTTTCAAGATTTCTACGACCTCTTCGTGTGTCTTATCTTGGCCGATGAAAAGTTCACGTATACGGTCCTTCTGCTGTTCCCACTGCTGGGGGCTCACTCGCTTGTAGGGCCGCCGTGATGGGGGTGGCATCGGGGGTGGCATTGGAGGTATATTCATTTCGGCCAAGTTGAATCTGTTTAGTTCACAATCTGTTCAAAATGTATTCTTTGACTTGCGGCAGAAGGATGGGGGTAAACTGTTATTTATCTTAACCAGAACCTGACCGGCGAGCTCATTAGGCCGGCCAATGATGTGGGCCCCTGCAACAGAGCGGTGATTACTGTGGTACAAGGGATTCATGAATGGACTGCCCCCGCCCCCTGTCAACGTTACCAATACTGGGTTTGTATGGCGCTGACAAGGGCGGGGTTAACAGAAGTGGCGTTCGCCAACCCCTGCGCGACTGCGCGACTTGCGCTCGCCTCCGACTGCCCCTACAAAAGTGACATTCGGCATGACCTGTACTGTTTTGGTAGCCTCGGCCCGTCCCAACATTACCCCCAGTGCACACACCTTCGCCGCACCATTCCACTAGCAGCCGGCGGCGGGTGATTCTAAGACATGCCAGCCCATTAGACAATCCTGTTATCGCCGGCTGAACATTGACCTGACGTTCTCGATGCAAGGCAGACCATGCTGTTTACTGCGCCCTGCAGAAGACGGCTCCTGTGATGCCCCGTCATTTGCCTCCTTCCCCCTCATTATTGGTGTAAGCCCTTTTTCAGGATTGAGATAGAGGCCCAGTAGGCGGTGGTAGCAATCCCGTATGGTGGTGGGACTGACAATTTCCATTGTCGCTGAATCCTGTGCACGCTCACCGCGTGTTGACGGGGATCAATTAGCAAAAGGGACATTCCACGTCCTTTCAACACCTATGGAGTACACTCTCAATGCACTTTCCCTCAATATCTGTTGCCTTTTTGCTTTTCTTCGATTTATAAATATGGCCCCAACTCACAAGATTTTAGATAGTTGAGCTCTTTCAATGCACCTCGTGTAGCTCTCTTGTCTGCTATCGTCACTTGCTGCCCATCAATACTCATCCTATTCTATTACTGCTTTCTCTTTTAACAACTTCCCCTGGCTCCTCGTCTAGTAAAATTTGAAAACATGTTCGGCAACAACCAGCCTTATTCAGCCAAAGGCCATGATGTGGAAGGACTGGAGAACCCAAAAGCCGTTGGAACTCCCACAGCCGTAAGTTACCATCATAGCACTACTCGAGAACAACACACACACAAGGATGTAAGACTGCTGACGTCGGATAGACTGGTAATGCATACCCTACGATGAACATGGAGCATCGACGGCGAGCAACCACTGATCGTATAGAGGCTGCAGGCCAGTCAGGCTACCATGTCTCCCATGGCGAGAGAGATGTACCGTACGCGGGCAAATCCCAAATCCACACCGCGCTGTACGATCCTTCAACGAAGTCCAACCATACAGAGCTACTTGTTCCGGTGCATGGTATCATGCCATTGTATCCTCAGCTACAACAAACTTCGGGTACATACACACCCCTACAACGTTGGGAACAGGAGACGTTCCGAGAACAACCATGGCATGGTCTCGCTCGAGAAGTAGTGATGAACAGTAGCGGAAATGAGAAAGCTGGCGACTGGGAGAATAGAGGAGACATTACGCCGAACCTGTGTATGGATGAGCGCCGCAGAGATGCTGCGAAGATAACCGCCGAGAATAACTGACTTCGTTCCTGGTGTTGCATGTAGCTGAGTACTAAATTCAATCTCGTCCTCTTGTACCCACCCTGTTCCTCGATAGTTGGTCTTCAATTCTGAAAGGGGAGCACCCAAAAGTTCCTAAATCCCTTCCACCACATCCCCCGCCCATCCAGCCGGTTTGTCTCCTCGCTCTCCTCCAGATTTTATTTTCTTTGCTGTTACGGGGCAATTCATCCTACCTGCTCCAATACATCCCCGCTCTGTTGCCATCCTTCCTACCTCTATGATCCTAAGTCTCTCTTTCTCCTCCTTGGCTGTACGATGGTTGTGTCGAAGCTGACCTCGACGCTGACACATGAGAAGTTATTAAGATCGCAGGTATATAGTGGAGTATAGGGGGAGGATTGACTGGCTGCGTTGATGAAACGATCGATAGTATAACTAGTATCGCGATAATACTTATTAAAGACTTAGTTTCTTAAAAAGAAAGACGGTAGAGTTTCATTACGAGTATAGCTTTATAAGTCTGTAAACGAGACAATGCGAGCGTCCAGAGCGCGAGCCGTCTCTTCATGGGTACGGTCTCCCCACAAGGGCATGGACATTAGTGAAGTTGCGGTTGTGTACATCTCACGGCTTGAAGCCAGCGCACCACCTCCGTTCGCTTGGTATGCAGGGACAGAAATCACACCCTAATCGCAATAAGTTGCAAGACGTGCTAATGTTACATCTTGACATTGATGCTATCATTTCAATACTTGAGCCTCTCTACCCAACCTGTCTTAGCAGGGCCGTTTATGATGCAAGGGCTCTGTAACTTCGTAATACTTACGCTTATGCGAGAGAAGATGTGGTCATGCGCGATCTTGCGGTCTCAGACCACGAGCTCTAGCTCCAGGCTTCAATGCCGTGCATTACGCTGGCCGAAAACCCCTTCTAAGCTCTAGCGCCTCCTAAACTTGAATAGCTTTTTCTCCTTTTTTATCTACAGTTATCGCGGTAGCGCTTTTAACCGAAAATGTTCAGCCGCAGCGATCATTGGATATACCTTTCATAGTAGTACGCGGTATCTTCCAACCTTTTTACTTCTATGAGGGCACTCCAGATTTTGAGCCTCAGCTGCTTTTCTCACAACAATGCAAGATATAATGTCTCACTGATTTGAAACCCTAGTTCTGATACTAAGCTTTTAATTGATTGAACGTATTCTCCTCGAGCTCGACTTTTGTTCTGAAACTCCTTAGTGTGAAAACCACGTATGTTTGCATAATGTGCACCACCACCCACTTGTTCCGCTCACTCCCTGAAGAGAAACATACGAAAAAGGAGGTCTTCACTAATACAAAGCAAGCAGAAGGAAAAGGGAAGAAATAGATATACCTGTACAGTATGGAAAAAGCGAGCAGCTTGCAGAGAAACACAAGACCCTTCCCGATGATTATTGAACAGGTTCGATGGATTGGCAGGAAAAAAAGGGCAAAGCCACACGCCCACCATACCCCCACTTAACCATGTATTGAGCAACGCCTGAAAACGCCCTACCATGCTTTGGTTGAGAGCCATTGAGGTCTTGGGAGAGAGACTGTACAGTGACCATATTAAGGAAATAGTGGAAAAAGCTGAAAGAAAGCTTCGCCGTGAGGAAGCGGGGTATAGTGGAAGTATTATCTTGAAGATAGAGAAACCTTTATAATTAAGAAGGCTGAGGCTTGTCATCCAGTTTGGGGTCGCCAGCAAATGGCCCGACATTGAAGTGAGGCGTCGTCTCCTGATTCTGGCTAGGAGGGCCTCGGTATTCTGATGGATCAGGAGCAAGGATGGGATCGGTTGACTTGGTATCTGGATGCACTTCGATACCTTCTTGGGCTTCAAGGTCCGATCTACTTCGGTTGCGGGAGAATTTGAGCGAATCGTTTTCGCCCCCATGACGATCAATAGGAGACCATCCTGCCACACTGCCTGCCACAATACCTGCCATGACTGTAGCTGGGCCAAAAGCAGAGTTTGATCGCGACCTTCCCCGACGTCGACTCCGTGAGTCGGGAGTGGGTGGTGCAGGTGAGCCATCATGATCATGATTAGAGCCATTATTGGGAGTGCCTGGCAAGGAATGGCTGGACCGAGATCGGGAAAAGATCTCGCGCGGATGCTCAATCTTAAACTTCAAGTTGCTAAGACGACCTCCACGGACCTTCTTGATGAAGGCCAATTCATCGCGAATCTCTAGAAGGCCTTGGTTCCACTGGTACTCGTCCGATATAACGACCTCGGGAGTGCGTTTCTTGACTAGGAACGATGGGATGCATCTTTGGACTAGTTCATCCGGAACCAGTCGAATGATGACACCAACCACTAGTGAGAGTGCTCCAAGAACAATAGAGTATCCCCATTGCGCACCATTGATATGTGTTACAGAGAAGGCGCGTCCTCCGACGAAGATAATCAATGTCTGTCCGCCGATCATAATGAGCAGGATGATGACGAAGAACCAGTTGTGAGTAATTCCCTCGAAGACGTTGAAGTGATTGTCCAAACGACGATTGTTCAACGAGTTAAAGATTTGCATCCAGACGAAAGTGTTGAACACCAATGTAGGCATTCTCTCTTTTTCCTCGGGTGAGTCGTAAGAGAGAATCTTCTCTCCAGCAAAGTAAAGGATTAATGTGACGACGAGCTGATAGATCGCCTGTCCGATGATCATCTTCCACATCCGGAGAGTTATCAAAGGCGCAGACTTGGGGTCTGGCTTGCGGTTGAGAAGACCGCGAGTAGGTGGATCAGTAGCCAGAGCCAAAGCAGCGAAAGTATCCATAATGAGATTGACCCAGAGCAATTGCACAGCAGTGAGAACCGATGTTTGTTCGTCGCTTGACACGGCAGAAATGAAGGTCAGAAGAACAGCTGTAATGTTGACGGTGATTTGGAACTGAAGGAACTTTTTGACTGCATCGTTGACAGCACGACCCCATAGCAAAGCCTTAACAATAGATGCGAAATTGTCGTCCATGAGAATAATAGCGGAAGCTTCTTTGGCAACCTCAGTTCCGGCAATGCCCATAGAGAAGCCAACATCGGCAGTTTTAAGAGCGGGTGCGTCATTTGTTCCATCGCCAGTGACCGCAACGGTTTCGCCTAACTCTTTCAGCCGCTTCACGAGTTTGCGCTTGTCTTCAGGGCTTGAACGGGCGAGGACACAAAGCTTCGGAATGGCAGCGTCCATATCCCTCGTAGAGAGCTTACGAAAGGTAGGTCCCTCCATTACAAGCCCACCAGGTACAAGAATTCCACAGTCTTCTGCGATAGCTTTGGCGGTTAAGACATTGTCACCAGTAACCATGCGAACGTAGACTCCGGCGCCTTGGCAGTCCTTGACTGCTTCACGGACACCGTCTCGCAACGGATCCTGAATGCCGACAATTGCCAAAAAGGTCATTTTCTTGAATAGGTCCTCAAAAATTGCTTGATTCGGGTCATCTTCGCTCTTGCGTGCATCCTGAGGTGGCCAGCTCTCAAAGTCGCGGAAAATGAGTCCAATAGTCCTGAGCGAGCGCGAGGCGTAAGTAGTAATGATTTGCTCAAGAGTTTCACGGTTGTCATGAGTGAGTGGCTTGTCCATCAACTCCTTCGTAGCATCAGAGACAATCTTGTCGCATTTTGCAAGCAGGATCTCAGAGGCACCCTTAACATAGAGTCGACATCGACCATCTTCCAGTTTCGCAACTGCAGCAGAGCACTTAATGGCGGAGTCGAAAGGGATGACTTGGATAATATTTGCATTTGAGCGCTCCGTGGAGAGAGAGCCCATGCCGAGGTGATCACGAGCGAAGCTAAGGAGGGCAGTTTCAGTCTTGGATCCAATGAAGGGATCTGGTCCACCCTCCGGGCCTTCAAAGGCTGTCGAATTCTGCACAATGGATTGTTCCAATAGATCCTTAACTTCCTTGCTCAGGGTAGAGACGAACTCGGAAGCGGAGACATCATCTGGTTCAGAAGATGAATCCATATGCTGCTTTCCCTTAGAACCATCGTCCAATGAAGGTTCCGATATGAGGGATTTGATTTTCTTGTCACCGAAACGCAGAGCTGTTCCTAGAGTTCCAGACACAACGGTCATTCTGTTCTGGGTAAGTGTGCCCGTTTTGTCGGAACAGATGGTTGTAGCATTTCCCATAGTCTCGCAGGATCGAAGTAATCGGACAAGATTGTTGTCTTTCAACATACGTGTTGTTGCAAATGCTAGAGCAAGCGTCACAGCAAGAGGCAGTCCCTCCGGAACAGCTACAACGACAACGGTGATGGCAACAATCAAAATGTTCAGGAAATTTTGACCCTTTTCTGCCGGAGTAGCCTGGCTCGTTCGTAGATGAACTAAGAATTCGATGAACAGGACGATGAAGAGCAACAATGCGGATGCACCACCCAGCTTCGCTATGTATGTCGCAAGCGTGTTAAGTTTCGACTGGAGTGGGGTGACCTCACTCTCTTCATGCAGAGACATCATGGTTTTACCGTAGCTTGAGTGAATACCAGTGGCGGTAACCAAAAACGAGCCGACGCCTTCGGAGACTTTTGCGCCTGATAGAATGAAGGGATCCATCTTCTTGGTTGACTCGTGGTTTTCGATAGCGCGAAAAACATCGTCTCCTGGGGTTTTCTTGAGCAAATCGGATTCACCAGTGGCAGAAGATTCGTCGCATTTGATACCATGGCCATGGATAAGAATACCATCGACTGGGACCATATCGCCGGGTTCTAAATTGACGACGTCGCCAACCAGAATGTCGTAGACCGAAATTTCGCGAGTTTTCCCAGACCGAATGGCCTTTACGTAGCGATCTTCCTTTTTCTTGTTCAACTTCACGAATTGACGTTCCTTTTGCCAATCGTTCAATGCACCGACGACGACGACAATAACAATAGCGACAATGATGGCCACTCCTTCAACCCATTCTACCTTTGGTTCACCATCTTTGTGCTTGATGCCAAAGGTTTGATAGAGACCAAGAGACAGAGAGATAACTGCAGCAACTGTAAGAAGGATCAAAACTTTGTCGTTGTATGCCATCCACGCCAACTGTAGGATACTCTTGGGTTTTCGTTCGGGAAGCCGGTTATCGCTAAAAACTCGTTTTCGATCAATAAAGCCTTCACCTCCTGAACTTTGCGGTATTGACTCAGTACGGTCCATGCCTTTGTCTGCCGCAGGTTTTGAAGGAAATTGTGTTGAACTCGGCGTAGTAGCCTCTTCGAAGGAAACTGTGCCCTCGCAACGCTGTTCATCGACACTTAATCCGGATCTCCGGTCTGACCTTAAGCCTTTTTCCAATCCATCTAAGCCGCCTAGTTTATAAAATGCCGCTAAGCTCTTAGGATTGTAAAGTTTTCCTAATTGACCGGGAGAAAATGCAAAAGGGTTGTTTTCGACTTCGAAATCCGCCTCAGTTCCAGGATCTGGTTTAAGAGCATCTTTATCACTCATTACATCATTTGCACGGTGTTCTCCATGCATCGTTTCGCCCTGCGATGATGGGATATAGGTGCCACTGGATGTAGATTCACCGTTCTCCGTATCAAAGGAGTTCCCACGCGAACGTCCCGGCACAGACAAATAATGTTTTTGTGTACTCCAAGTCGTAGGTGAGGATACATTATGGGGAGATGTTGGCCTACTTTCGCGACTCTCGAAGGAAGTAGCAGCACGGAGCTCAGCTGGGGGCTGCTTCGACGTGTTGGGAGACACATTTCCAGACTCAGTATGATGATGTACTGGCGATCGATCGTCTTGAAAGTCGCCTAATGGCACTGAATCTCCCATATTTGTATCGTTTGGATTGACAGCCGAGGTGTCAATGGTGATTGTAGGAGCCCGTTGTCGTCGACCGGGACCTGGAGAAGGGGTACTCCGCGCATCACCATCCTTATCAGCCATGCTGGATGCCTTTGTAGGAGGCCTGGGTTGGGGGCTGTACGACGGGGTAGGCTGTGCTCAAGCTAAGCGATGGGATTGGAAGAATGGGTTGGGGCGCTTCGTGGTGTGCCTAGGGTCGGTGAGCATCCACCGCGGAATACGCAGGTGAACGATAAGGGCTCGTGGAGGCTACAGCGGGAGGCTGAGGCTGTTTTCTCGCTGGTGTGGGTGGGCGTCTCGCCGTTTCCTGCCCAACAACAAGCGTATATGCTCGGGGAAGGCGGTCACTTCTAGGCAGCCCCATGATCAGCTCAAGCACAACAGGCATACTTCAATGGAAGCGGATCGCTAGCGTTGAGGGTTTGAAGGCACAGCCACAATGATTCACGTACCTCAGCGGCTATGTTCGTTGGCCAGATGTGCTATAAAGCGATGGCGACTCCTGCGAGCGCTTGCGTGTACGGAGGCAAATCGCGGCCGGTTGCGCGGCGTGATGGAGACCCTGCACAGCTGAAGGTGGTTGGCCGTCGCGTTTGCTGCAGACAAGGCCGTCTTTGACCTATGGCGGCGAGAGACGGGAGTAAAGCTGGGTGTTTGGGTGCACCCGATGGGGAACAGAGATGGGTTCAACAGTACATGGCCATGCGCTTGGGCGGAGCGGAGCGGCAGTTAAGGGCGGATCGAGGGGAGAGGATCTAAGAGAAGGGGAAGCACTCGCTCGACAACTCACCGCATTCGTTCTTGAGGACGTGCCCACACATAACCAGAGCATTTACACAGCCCCCCGCTAGCCGGAAGCGGATGGCGCTGAATTACTGGGCTTAGCCTTGGCCGATAATCAACCCGTAGCGACCGCGCCCAAGCAGCATCGATGCTGCACGCCGTCTGCTTTCCGCTCGAAACGAAGACGGTTGGTGTTTCAAGCCATTGGCTTCTCCATATCCCGCCCAACCTGCCGCGGCCGGCTATGTGGCCGCCTGCGGCCTGCAACGCGCGCGACAGGCGATCGAACTTCTCCCGCCCTGCCGCCCTGCACCCCAGATCGAAATGGCAGACGCCAGGAGGCCAGCCAGCCAGGACTCCTGCCAGGACTCCCGGGAGACATTGCGAGGCTGCCCGGGCGTCGCTGAGATGAGGGCCAAGGACACGTCTTTTTGGCCTCACTGCCCAGCACCACAGCAAACGTCCTTGGCACGCGAGGCGGAACTTGCCCTGCTTGCAGCCGAACCCAAGGTCGCCGGAAAAGTCGTGTTCGCCATCTATTGCTGGTCGTGCAGCAAGCCGCCTGCATCTCCAGCGCATCTCGCCCCTGTGTGGCCGCCAGCATGAGCAACCCCGCCAGCACTGCCCTCCTGGCCTCCGTGGTAGAAAACCCACTTGACCCGCCCGGCTGCGGGCCCCCCTTGATCTCGACCCCTCGCCATTGAAGGAGCCCAAACGTCACAGCGGCCAAGAGCCATCCGCCGCCTATGCTGCTGCCAAGCGTGCGTACCTTGTTGCTGTCGCTGCCGCTACCAGCTTCCGCTGTGTCTTTGCGTACGAGGCGTCGCCTTACTTCGGAAGAAGACACCACTTGTGCCTGTTCGCCGCTCCGTGCTTCGATGGCACATGGAGCACGCGTCCGCGTGGCTTTGGCTATTGTACAGTACAATGCATATGTAGAGCCAATCTTGACTGGGTTGGCGGCAAAATGAGTCCTGACCACAATCGGTCCGTAGGCTCGCCTCCGGAGCATGATTCTTGAGCACGCTATGTACGCTCTGACGCCGCTGATTGTCAGGCGCTGGTCAGAAGGTAAACACGTCGGTCATACAAATCCGATCTTAACACCCGATGATGGCGTGGAATGCACTGCATTTTGATGCAGCTGCAGAATCATCATGGACTGCACGCCAAAGAACGTCACCAGTCTCTCACCAGCCCTTGGCAGGGCGCATGGCGCATCGTGTTTTTTCTTGTTCGCTCCTTCCCAGTTTATCCATTGGAGGATGATGCTATTGCACCAATTGCCCATGTTCCATTCCAAAAGCGTCCGCTAGCTTCAAGAGATCGCTCGGTGTCCCGCAACAACCAAAGATATCTCTCTGGACAGCGACTCGATTATAGAAACAACACTGGTCGGGCAGCCCATCTGCTGTCATCCTAAATTTACGCCGGACCTATTTGAAAGACCGTCCCCCAGCCGAACTAGCGTCGTTGATTGGACGGCTTAGGCGCCATCAATGCAGAGTTGCACTACCACCCAATGAACAGTGAACGTTTACCGACTTGCTGTGCCGCAAGCCTGCATATCCTCTTGTATTCACCGTGCATCATCTACGTACGCTACTCACCAATAATGTTTTGTTTTAGAATCTGTGTCGCAACAAAATAGACGAAACAGCACTTTCGTTCTAACTGTTGCCAAAACCGAGTTTTGAAGGTCTCATGTAGGTCTCGGTTATTTTGGTATTCTACCTACAATAGGACTGGGCAAAGTGCTTGGTCTGAGAGGGATCATTTAGCTTTCGCTGTGCTACCCATAATTGGCAACTCAGTGGAATCTTTCGCATTACTGGTCCAAGAGCTAGGGGCCTAAAATTCACACACAACTAGGTAGGTACGATGGAACTCGAATTTTTTTAAGTAGTGATTCCAGATTTAAAAATTCAGTCACGGCTCGAAACGATATATGTAGCTTTCGAAACGGTTGCTTTGGCACTAGCTCACTAGATTTATGTCCCGAAATACCGGCCGTCGATGCTACACAAGTTTGTGCGACAGAACCACTGTTCTGATTATTTAGTGTTTACACCGCCTTTCTTATTTTGTCCAAACAACGCAAGGGCCCACGACACTAGAACCATGCAAATCCCTAACTATTCACTCTGATGCTCAAATGTATATACCAAGTGCAAATGCATCTCCAGCTTCCTGAGCTGACGCTGAAGAAGCACAAGCACGAACCTCATTTCCCGAGATTGTCATCCAGGGATCAGCAGCAGCAGCAGCAG
>Ga0247757_10000042_pt1 | contig 94267 bp, 96 predicted proteins | sample UWRJL126311R4_FD_180929 | JGI IMG/M metagenome (GOLD analysis project Ga0247757, IMG submission 180929) | Plant litter microbial communities from Arlington Agricultural Research Station in Wisconsin, United States - UWRJ-L126-311R-4 | ecosystem: Environmental > Terrestrial > Plant litter >...
GAACAAAAAAAAAAAAACAGGGGGGAAAAAGAAAAAAAAAAAAAAAAAAAAAAAAAGCCTTCAACAAAAGCCACTAATTCCGAGAGGCCGACAGTGCTGTAAACTCAAACGCCAAATCATATTTCGTCCCGACCAGCGATGGACCGGATGAACGTAGTAAACACCGCAACGGACCGGACAACAAAAAATGCCGCGCACCTGAGGACGAGCTTCGGCCGTGCGGGCTGCGCGACAATGAAAAACTAGAGAACAGGAAATGGGAGGCCTGAAATGCGACCATGACATGCGAGCCTCTGGGTGCTTAGGACAAGATGAAAATTTCGATCCAAAATAACCCTGACCTCTGCGCCTCGACCGAACTCGAAATGCAGGTCCTTACGAAGACAGGAGGGTGCATGCACGGATGTTAGGATCGAGGGCGTTCTGGAAGCGTCATCGGGCTCTAGGTCGCGCCGCGGGCCTCGGCGGGCGCTTGTTGGACATGCATCTCCGTGGGTGGTGGGCGGACAAGGGCCCTTCACTCATGGTTTCCTCCGCGGCGTCTGTGCTTGCCGGGGAAATCGACCTCAGGATGGACGACACGCTGTTGGATAGAGGTCAGTGTCTGCGTCTGCGTCTGCGTTCGCGTTCGGGCACAGGGCCTCGATGCATGTGGTGAGCTCTTACCATGTGGCGGGTCAGCGCATCGTTGCGCGAGAAGGTCTTCTCCTCGACGCACAGTGCGCAGCGCACTTTCTGCTTGCGCGCGTTGTGAATCGTGTCCTCGTGCCGCGTGAGGTCGTAAGGCCGCGAGAAGATGGTGTTGCAAGGTTTACCCGTCGTGGGGTTGATTCGCTCGCACTTGTGAGGCCCCGCCTGCGAGTTCCGCTCCAGCAAAGCCGCTGATGTCATATGCGCACCCACCGATGCCACATTGCGATGTCCCTCGCGCTTGTGCTTTTGGAGCTTCTGCGGAGTCTCGAAGCGCTGTGTGCATCCGTGGTAGGTGCATGTGTACGTGCCCGAGTCTGCGCCGCTGTCTGCTGGCTTCTGCAGACGCTCGCTCGACTGGCTGCCTGCGTCTGGTCCGGCCTCGCTGGCGCTCGACTCCATCGACGTGAGGTGTGCTGGGAACTCCGGGTTGGCGTCGGATGTCGACGGCATGCTGGTGACGGCGCGGTACTGCGATGTTGCGCCAAAGGGCAGGCCGTGGAGGTTGCCTTGTATCGACGGGGGTGCAAAGGCAAAAGTCGAGGACGACTGCGAGGAAGAGGCCGGAAAGTTCTGTGAGAACTGCGGTGTCGCCCAGCTGTCCCTTCGGTAGGACTGCTGTCCAGACGTGGTATCGAAGGTGGATGGTGTGGCGTTTCGATATTGGTCACCACCGTTGTATTGGTGCTCGTAGTCGCTTGCACCACCGTCAGGAAACAATGGCACCTTGGAGTCGTCGTCGGCCTCCCGGTAGTCCAGCAGTGCATCCTTTGGTGATATCGTCTTGGGGGCCTCCTCGTTCGACTGCATCTGCGACTTCATGGCGTAAGCTGCGTCAGCCTCAACAGTCTGTTCACGTGCCGCCGCCGCAGTGCCCACGGCGATACGTGGAGAGCGAAACGTATTGTTCGGCTGCCGATACGGTGAGCCCCGTCGAAAGGGTGAGTCACCGCGCGACGCAGAGCTCGAGGGTGATTGCGACCGTGCAATCTGTGCCGCCTGCAGGCTACGCTGGACAATGTCGTTGGAGTTGGTGTTGCGCCATGGTGACAGCAGTTTGTTTGCTGTCGACGTAGACTGAGCCATTTGCTGCGGTTGCGCAACGCTAGAAGGATCAAACGAGTAGTCGGCAGCAACGTCTGTGTAGGTTCGTTCAAACTTGGGAACGGTGTGTTGTCGTAGGTCTGGTTCGTCGTAAGCAATGAACTGATCGAACAGCCACGAGTCAACCTTGCGGAGAGTCTCACCATTGGGGGGCATCTTGAAGTCCATATCATCACCAGCAGTATGAGGCGTAGCGGGCGAGTCGTGGCCGTAGCTCGACACCGAGTGGCGCGCCGAGTGGCCGAAGCCGGGTACGTCGTCGTCGGGACCGTGTTGGTCCATGAGTGCCTGCTTCATCGACATGTGTGCCGCCATGGTGGAATCCATGCCGGTGGATGTGGGGGTGAAGGAGGTGATGTTGGAGCTCATAAATGAATCTTGGGTCGGAGTGTGTATCGGTGTCGGAAGATGGTTGGGGACATTCGAGAAGGTCCTGAAAGGAGCTTGGTCAGCGCTGTCTAATGAGTCAACCGCAGCAGCAGCAGCTGAGCGCGATGGCAAATTTGCTTCGGCGTGAGCGACGTACGGGTAGGTAGCGGTCGAACCAATCGTCTGGTATTGGGAGCCGGTGGACCCTACCGAGGACGCTGAGGACGCGCGTTGGTGTGTCCTGCCGCTTCGTGCCTGTGTGGGTGTTTGCAACGACTGGCTGGTGCCAGGCACATTATTGTAGGCGTTCCAGTTGTCGAGGCGGGTGGCGTTCGCCGATAACATGGAGGCGGGAGTGTAGGCTGCGCCGAGCTGTGGGGTGGGGGTGGACTGCTGGATCCTGATGGCAGGGCTCGAATAGTCGAATGCGCTCGGCATGAACGGATGCGAGATGTTGTCGCCAACGGCAGAGTCTGCGAACGACTGCTGCGAATCGAGGTAGTCGTGTAGTAGCTTTGGGTCTGAGTAGAGCTGCTGGGCAGAGAGTTGTTGCGAGAGCTGTTCAAAGGAGAGCTGTTGTGAGGATGCGGGCGAAGGCAGTGTGGAGGGGTGGTGGTGGGTGGTCTGTGATGGGTGTTGACGTTCTTGAGGTAGTACTAGCATCATGTCGGAGAGAAAAAATTAAGGGCCCACGGCGGGTGGCAAGATGCTTTATACCAACTGGGACTCGGCGAGTGAGTTGGCCGATGGAGGGAGGCCCTTGATGATGTGATGGAATACTGTGGAATAGTCCGGCTCTAGTCGGAGCCTCGGTCGGAGCTAAAGTATTTTGTAACGGGCCGGAGTAGTGATAATGTTAGGAATGCTGAGCGAGTGTGTTCGGCCTGTTCTACGGTGCTGAATTTGCGCGAGCATGACTTCTTTCATAAAGCACTTGGAATGACGCAACGTGCAGGGATGCCGGGGGGGTGAGTAAGGATCGGCGCACCGGCCCTACTTCTGGAATCATTGAGACCCTGAGCCCCCATGCGGCGCTAATGTAAGCCCTGCAGGTAGAGCGGGCAGTGCTCGTCGGAACTGCACGCTGGTGGGATTTTTGTTGAACCTTCCTGGGCTCGGCTGCCATCCGAATCCGATACTGCACGCGATAGGCAACGATACGCGGCGCCAAATATATCGACCCGTGGACGCTTGCAGCCTTGCTGTCGCGTCGCAACGTCGACGACTACTAGTCTCTATGCTCGCGGCGACGGCGACGACGGCCAGTTGCTGGGCTCGTACCGCCCCGGGAGAGCGGGTGGTGGCCGGGTCCAAAGGGACCTCCCGTCTGGCTTCGCAACGGACACCTGCAGGCGCGTCTATGGCGGACATGTCCGCCAACGGCACAGGCACAGGTGGTTCACTTGCACGGCCACGCATAACAGCGAGGACGAGCACGAGAGGCTCCAAAGTCTGTGGACACGTCGACGCCACGCTTCTAGACCGGCCATGGGCGCGTGACTCTCGTCGTCTTTGTTCTATAGACGGGCCTCATGGCATTGGACACGCTGTCCCTTTCAGCTCACCTAGTACCGTGACGCGCAATGCTCTCGAGTGCCATTATTGCCGAGATGGAGGACAATGTTCGCGGACGCGTAGCTGAGGCTGGTGGCCAACCATACATGGACCAGAGCGGCTCGTCTAGCTCCAGGAGCACGGGACGTGAAACTGTAGATCGCATTCCCTCCAACCAGTCCTCTGGAAGAAAGTCCACTGGCACGCGTGGTGGTGCATGAAGCCAGCTGCGGTATTTCCGGACATGCGTACAAGCGCGGCTGGGGGTGCACAGAAAACTTTGCAATCTCGGTTTTGCAGTCTAGAGCGCTGTAGCAGCAGCATGTTGCAGGGGCTAGTGGTTGTCGTTGAGCAGAAAAGAGCGTTGTCGAAACGTGGGTGTGGAGAAATTTTCTGGCTTGACAGGGCAAGTCCAAGCCATCGACTCAGGCAGAGCCGTCATTGGCCGTATGCAGGGCCTCGCCAAGAGGGGGCTTGACAGGTCACGTGCGCCATGCACGGAGTGCCCGAAACAGGTCTAGATCTCCGGGCACTGCCACTTTCCAGCCACACCTTGCAGTGGTGTGTTCTTGTGGTGGTGTCCCGGTGGTGTCTCGGTGGTGTGCTGGCTGGCCGTGGCTGCTGGCAGGGCTGCATGGGCACGATGGGGTTTCTTGGAACTCGGCTTCCACCGGCCCGGCGGACCTCTCCACTCGCGAGCCAGCGAGCGAGCCTCCATCTCCGGCAGATGGAAAAGAAAGAGGAAGAGAACGAGAGAGAGGTGCTCGCTGCTTCCCGGCTCCTGCCAAGCGCGCGCTTTGCTCGCGCCTAGCCTGCATTGTGCTGAGTGAGGTCTGTCCATGACATCATCTACAATACTCCCCTACTCCCCCACCAGTCCTTGGCTGCACACTGCACACCAAGCCCTCTGTCTAATCTGCTGCAATATCCACCGCTTCTATTTTTGTGGGTGGACTGCTTGCTGCCCACTGCCCACTGCCCACTTTCCTTGACCTGCTGCTTGCTCGCTGACATCGTTATCGCCTACCCACAACGCCGATCGCCAACGGTTACGGCCTTCCCCAGCGGGCGCTATGTACCGGCAGTCCTCTAGCGTTGCTGAACCCCCAATCCGAGCGCGCGGGTGGAAACAGGAAACCATGCCAGGGCCGCTCCAACGCCAAAGCATCAAAGTGCGTTTGCCCTGCATCCACCGACCAACTCTCCATCCGCTTCACGTCCTTGCTTGGGTAGCCTGAGTGCCGATCATGACGCTCCGTGCCTCCTTCCTCGAATCGAGCTGCGACACCACCACGTCCACGCCCGGCCCTCCAACCATGACCAATTACTTACCAACTCTGATGTCAAATCCTCTCCTGTCTCTCGTCGAGACATGCAGGGCTGCCAACCTCGTGTCACCCTGCAAAATGGCATATGCAGGGCTGCAGCGACGCAGATCTTGCAACCCAATCCCCCCCAACATGCTCCCTAGCTTCTGTCGTAACTGCCCTCTTTAGCGCGTCGAAGGGGAGAGTTCCGGTGCAGATGGAGTTTACCGTCTCGTACTGCACACTGCACTGCTCTGCACAGCAGTCATGTTTGCTCACCACCACTGGTGGACTTACCCCCATCCACCCCCCTCCCCCCAAGCCCGGTGGGACAATGGGTACGGGAATAGCAAGTAATCGGCAAAGCGAAATGTGCGAGCGCGAGCATGCTCATTACTCATCCATGCGCGTCTATTTGTCTGCTTGCTGCAACTGCCGCGGGCCGGCGAAAGTTCGGCCTTCGTGGGCCGTACGGGTAGGGCTGTGGCCGTGTGAAGCTCGCCGTCCGTGTCGCGCCGACTGGCATACCACTAACTCCGCCCTCTCGCCCGCTGTCTGCCCATGCCTCGTATCTGCTTACGCCTGCATAGTACCCTCGAGCGGAAAACTTGCCGTTGCTTCACCCAAATCTGTTCGTCGCGACCACCTGCCCATAGGGGGAAAAGGAGCCCGACACCTTTGCGTCCCACACAGCCAGGGACCGAGCTGAGCTGCTGCTGTACCCGTACGCTCGCCAGCGCCGCCATCTCACAAAGCCAATCTGTTCAGCCTAGGCTGAGCTCGCATTATTGGAGAGCACGGGAATCTGGGGTAGCCCGTCTGCTCCCGTCGCCACCACGTGGTTCTGTGAAGCCACCGGTGAGCCGGTACCTTGATCACGGCTGATCCAAGGCGGTGTGTCTGCGGCGGCCTCGACGTTCTGCACTCCTAGTCTAACGTTAACTACAATTAGTGTTTAGGTAACGCATGTGCTGATCAGTAAATTTAGACTGCCCGGGACTTGTTTGACCCAAGGCTGTTATTGATGAGTAACCTGAGAAGCACCTGCCGAGCTGCTCATAGTTTCTATATCCATCACCACACAAATACCTTTTTGCATGATGCTAGCAAAGATACTATCTGGAGTAATCAGGGGCAATACTTTCAGAACCTTAAAATGTCTCCGAAATAGTGGAGCTCCGAAATGTATGCTTGCTGGCGCGAGGTTGCGTCCTGGCGATCCCGTAAGATCTCCGTCAGCTGAGCTTAAAGGGACGTCGACACCAAGATCAGTCATCACCGCCTGGCTACCTTTTTCTTTCCTCTTGCAACCTGCTCACAGCTGAGAGCAAGGACCCCGAGTGCGCTGCAGATCATTGCTCTTACTAATTTGAGCGATTTGGAAAACGCGGACCAACAGGAACCCGACACTGATGATACAGTAATCAATCCAGACTAGTGATTCTGTCCACGAGAATGCTTCTAGAGTGCTTCGTAACCTATGCGTTATTTGAAATTGACTGTTAGTCTGGTGTACCCGCCCTTGTACAGCTGGCATGCCCGACTAATGCATGACTGTGGACTGCCAAAGCGCATCTCTACAGTGGTACCGAGGCTTGCGTGGCAGTGCAGGTGCAAGTGCAGGTGCCCCACCGCTTTGGAAAGCATTCCAGACTCTTTCCATACAGCTACTATGTGCTCTGGAATCTTACGGCATTATTGGTAACGTCTTTCTGTCGTTGACGTTGTCGTAATCAAGTCTCGGCGATTGCCCAAATTTCCGTGAGAGGTATGTATCGCCCTGCAGAGGGTTTATATCTGGACTCTCAAAGGAAGGATGAATGCAAACAGCCTTGTTCGCTGCTTGACATGCGCCTGATTAAAAAAAGGCGGGGCGGGGGTGCTCACATCTTGACGTGAGGCAGGTCATTCGCATATTCTGAGATGTTGAGGCTGCTTTGATGTTCGTCGCTGCATACTTTCCATCACTATAGACTTTTATCCAGTGTTAGATCACCGTTGCATCTACCTGTGCTTACTTGCGGTTTTTGTAGCTCTTATTCTTTCTTATCTGGAACCAGCCGAAAAGCCATGTTAATAGTAATTCCCTCCGCTGGAAATTAAGCTGGGATAAGGGCATATAAAGCGCCTGCCATGTACAACAACACTTTCTCATGGGTGGGGCCGAGTGATGGCAGTTGATTCTCGTCGCAATCGCAGCTCTACCTAAGATTTGGATGGCATGATCGGGAAGTATAGTATTTCAGGCTTATGCAGTTATCCATCGACTTAGAAATACATGCGGAGTATTCACAGGTTCTCAGACGAGTTATTGGAAGGCCCAAGGATGCAAGACTGAAGCGGTGCTATGCATGACTAAGCCATCAAATCCAGGGTCTACAAACGTCATCCACCAACGCGATCCTAGCTCAAAACAAAACCGTTGCCTACAACAACCTGTTTCTCCTTCCGTGAGGCTATCTTTCAGCGATTTTTTTTGCAAGAAAACGTTGGAGTTCTCCCCAAAACTCTCTTTCCTCGCTGGAAAAGAATGGCAGCCACCCGGCTCCGTCGTACATTTCACTACCCTTCCGATACTGACGACGATGACGCCGTCGAGGAAGGCATGGATGAGCAAGGTACGCACACATTAGCTACCTGGCCCCTACGTCTCCAAACTAAATCGCCTCAATAGACCAAGAAACCCTGCTCTCCACCCTCTCCACCCGTGACACCGCCGCCACAAACACATACACGCATCTCCTACTCGTCCTCCCGCTTGCTCCTATCGTTGTCTATGTTCCCCGCCTCATCACCGCATCCACGTTTCTCCCGAGCCTTGCCACGATAGCAAGTTTCCTCGCAAGTGCATATGCATTGTATTTCCTGCCGTTGCCACCAGTCAAAGTCAAAGTCGTTGGCGCGATCGAAGTGAAGAGTGGGAAGGGGAAGAGTATAGCGCGGAGTGCAGATGGAGGAAAGATGGAAGATGGAGCCGTAGCTCCGAGACGACCCGTGCCGTACGTGTCAGACGAGATGGCTGAATTACTGGCAAAGTACGTGATTCCCGTCAACGGTGCGCTTTGTTTGCTCCTCGCGCTGGCTGAGTTATGGCAAGGTCGCACGTGGAGCGAAGGCGTAACTGTCGGAGGTGGATTACTGCCTGGACTTATCTTGACCATCGTGATGTGGGCGCGGAGAGAGCTGCGAGTAGTAGATTTGGGCGAATTAGAAAAATTGAGATACAGAACGAAAGGAAGCTAGATGTATTTAGCTACGAGTATAATGGAGGTCCTGCGCAGATGATTGGGAAACAATGACATTAAGTCCAAAACGATACCCAAAGTACACCTGTTCCTTGCATGAGTTACCAATACATACAGGCGGGCGCTTATTCCATTGGGTATATACCAATCCCCCGACACCATTGCTAAGTGAGGACAACCCGATAATACACCATGACCGATTCTACTAGTTAATGTAACCTCGCCACGAGAAACCCCGTGCAGTAGACGATCCAGGGCAAACACATGCATGTCACAATCATACCATCATGCTCCTTCGCCGACTAGCCGCTCGGTCGGATCTCACGCTGTCTACCCCTTGCTCTTCGCTTCCATTTCTTGCTTTGAAATCCGAATTACTTCCGCTTGGCGCCAACGCACTGGCTCTGCTCTGTCTCTCTTTCGAGGACGTTCGTGCTGCTGCTATGCTCTTGCTGCTTGTCGTCGTTGTAATGCTTTTGATTCCATTGTTCGAAGCCCGTTTGTGTGGAGCCGAATGTGTGCCCTCTGACTTCGTCGATATATCGCTTCTTTTCCCATCGGTAGCTGTAGAAGCCGGGATAGAAGAGTGGCGGCGCGCCGCCCGGGCTACTTTCGCAAGCTCCACAAGAGGGCGTGAGCTTGGAGGCGCAACTACTGGTGACGACGACTCATTGAAATCGAAGATCGCCATTTCATTGTCAAATTCCGAAGATTGCGTTTGCAATTTCTCATCCGCCATGGGCTCTAATTTTAATTCTTCTGAAGTTGGCTTGACAGGCAAGCCCAGCGATTTCCTTCTTGTCTCTTCAATCATGGCCGAAATCTGGCGCGCAGTAGCAGCGGAGCTCCATTTAAGCGGATCAGGCTTTCCATCCAAAGTCACTTCATTTCGGTCTTGCTTCTGTCTAAGGGGGCTGCCCATCTCGGCTTCGTCTTCGCCCGTACGCAAGCCTGGAACACCAATTGGTTTCCAGGTAGAACTATCCGACTCTTGCTTTGCAGCATCTGTATCCGGAGCGGAGGAAGGAGGTTGTGGGTCTATGCTTGTCCTTCGGCATGAATCAGATTGCACTGCATCCACCAATTCTTTTCCAGGACGACGCATCTTTGTATTAAGGCTTGGTTCTTTGTAACTCACTTGAGCTCGAACGCGTCGAGATGGACGACCACCAATACCTGTCTGGCTGACAGAATTGAGATCTCCTGGAGGTGGCGTATCTTTTGAATCCGGCCGGGCTGTCGAGGGTTCAGTAGAAAGTGGAGAGAAGATATCCTCAGCGGCAGGTGTCTTGGGCGGAAGAGAGTCGAGGTGTATTTCAGCTGCAGGAAGTGGTGCAGGCATTTCTAGCAGAGGGATTTCTGTTTGTGCATTTCGTGTAATCGTTAAGCGAGTGCGACTAGTTCGCGATGTAGGCTGCTTTTCAGGCTTCTCTGGTTTACCTAATGTAGCAGAGCGCTGTTTCTTAGGCGACAGGACTGGATCCGTATTGACAGGTTCTGGATAATACTATCAGCACGAATCCCGATTCAAAACATGGAACAATGCTTACTGCTACCAAGTACAGGTCTCTTGGGGGACTGGGGTCGAGATTCTTCAATTGAGTTCTTGTTGTCAACAGAGGCAGACATGTTTCGACGACTGAACCTGAAGAGTTCAGCTTGAGTTTTCTCGTCATCCTGCTGGACGCTAAATTTCCGCTTAGCACCAGTTCTGACCGCATTCACAGAAGCTGAATCCTGCTCGTCTGGGGGCGACTCAAACAGCGATACACGACGGATAGTGCCCTTTGGGCCACTTTCTCTCCGTCTCCTTCTTGTCTCCAGATTAATTGGTAGTGCAGCCTCTTCCTCGCCGGTAGTTTCCCCTGACTGAGCTTCGGATGGGCTTGGGTTGAAGGTGATAGGCTCCTCGTTCTCAAATCGCGAGACTGGAGGGGGACCAATATCTGGTGACTGGCTGTCAGGATCGTCTAATACGTCATGTAATTCCTTCGGACTGTTATAGTTAGCTGTATTCTTCTGTAAAATATATACAGCGGCCTCAAACGTACTCGATGGTCATTCTTGGATAGAACTTGTCTTCCACGATGGTTGGTAACAGAGCATTCTCTACCTCTTGCAGGCACAACGCGCTCCTCCACTGTCTCTCTTCTGGGCTCTTCTTCGTTGCGGTCGCTTGTGTCTGGCATGGTTGGCTCCTCTCACGCTTGTTCAACTGACCAACTTGGGCCACCAGCCCTCCGAGCTCCTGTATTTTTATTTCCAGTTGTGTTTTCACAGCATCTAAAGCTAAGAAGGTAGGCGCCTGAGCCTGTGCCTGAAGTGTGTTTTGCATTTGGAGGACCCGCTCGCGCAGCGAGAGATTTTCGGCAACGAGATGCGAGCAGTCATTTTCAAGGGCGCGAATGCGGATCGATTGCTGCGAATTCGTTCTTTCCGTTTCGTTAACTATAGATTTGGGGCGAAGACCAACGCCCGCAGACTTACTTTGCGAGTTCGCGATTCTGGCGGAGGAACCTGCGTTTGACTGCGGGCGCTGTCAGCACTTTTTCCTGATAATTTGATCGAGAAGATGCACGCACTGGCGTCAAGGTTGTCTGCGGGAGCAGGCGCAACAGGCGGCTCATTAAGGCGCGCCATGTAGGTGCAGAGTAGGATACGTGTCGGGTAAGTAATGCGTCGTGAGACCGGGTTTCGATGTAGTCTCTTGTGCTTTGATGCTAGGTGGGACGGATGCGCTGCTGTTGCCGCATCATCGGAGGTTTGTTTACCATAGCAACAGCGCGCTATGCCTAAGCGGGGACCCTGCCAGCCCCACCAGCCCACACCAGCCGTGGCCGTTGTGTGGGACCGACCACGACGCGTCAAAGCCCATCTCACAGCATTTAAACGCATCTTGCGAGACAATTTGACTCTCATCTCACAGGCCTGCAACTGCAGAATGGCTTACCCGACGCGCAGCCTTCCATCCCATATCCGCAGCCAGTCAAGCTCCCTCGGCGGCTCGCAGCCCTCTGGCCAGTCGCCCGTCCTCCTCGCCCGCATCGCAGAGAAAAAGGCTGAGCTGGCGAATCTCAAGGATCTCCAAGCCCTCAGCGCTGGCCTTGCAGACCAGATGCAGATGCTCGCAGAGAAATTGGCCACTCTCTCCGACGGCACAGAAGGTATGTCTGGCTCCTAGGGACTCGCTCTGCCATCGTGGAGGGTTAGCAGAGGAACCAAGTGGCAGGCCTATTTGACTGACGTGTTGCGCATACAGCGGTCGCAGCGGTGCTATCGAACTGGCACAATGTCCTGCGCGCTATCAGCATGGCGTCCAGTGAGTGTCTCCAAGCCGCAACATTTTCCAGGAGCCTATGCTGATTTGTCCACAGCCAAGCTCCCTAGGCCAAAGGAGGATGAGGATGCAGACAGGACACCCGAAAGTGAGCCGCCGTTACCCCAGACTCTTGTTCGCATCCCGACCCAGCATGCTCCTGCCATGATGGCGCAGGCGACGGCCGTCAATACCGCCGAGTGAGCGAGGTGCACCCATTGACCGCTTCAACACCGGAAGACGGATCAAGATTACAAAGCCAGGCTACTACGGGCTGCAACGGACATGTGGAATCAGCGTGTCGATGCGCCTCAATCTCACAGACGCGAAAACGTGGTTCTTGGCCGCTCATCTTGTCGGGCCGCGATGCAGCGGGTTATGCAGAACAGGGCCCAGTAACCATGTTCATTGGGCTATGCACGTGAGAAATTTTTGCTATAGGCGAAGAGGTCCGTTTAACCAGCGCCCATCATTGTGGAACTTGTGTGGGGAAACTGGGGTGAGGACTGGCAGCGGACGCACATCGTAGACGTTCAATTCCAAGGATCACGGTTTGACCGGGGAGTCGGACGTTTTCCGAATGCAAGCCTCTTACTATATACAGATGGCTCGTCACTACCTACATGCGTAGGACATGTCCAATGTCGACGCTTGTTTCTCGGCACCAGATAGGCAAACAGGCTTTACCAAATAACACACGCCACGACTATAATGCAACAAAGGTTCAATCCAATGAGACTACAATTTTGAGAAAACTCGAAGGAACGCCAAACTCCTCTTGTGGAACGTATATATGTCCATGCAGTGATGCTAAAGCATGACGCACTGTTCATAAGCTCTTGTGGTCGTAAGGTGATCGTGAGGCTGCCATGGGTCATCCATTGGCTTGCGTATCCTGCCTTTACTTCCGCTGTTTAGGCATCTTCTCGTACGCATTTGGGCTCGGTCTCCGCCGCGAACGTTTCTGTGGTTGGTCTGATGAGCCCTCGCCGTGGTCGTGGTCATGGTGATGGCCGTCATGATCGTGGCTGTGGCTGTGCGGGCGTCTTCCCCTCCGGCCTCCCCGCCTCCCACCCACAGGCCTTGCGGTGCTATTATCGGGCTCGCTATCCGAGTCCGAGTCTGAAGACGAGTCTGACGACGATTCATCCGAGGATTCGTCTACGGCGCGCGGCTTGTGGTAGATGCAGCAGACTAGTGCGGTCCTGCGTTAGCGGGGCTGCGGCAATGCAATGACGTACGGGCCTTGGGTACGTACCTTTTGAAGACTTCTTGCCCATGCCCTCGTTGTCGACGACATCCTCGGCCCATTGGATGTGCCGCTGCTCAGCGGGCTCTGCACGCAGACGAAGCACGCCAGCGGGGGCCGACAGTCGTAGAACGGGCTGTGGGCGTACCGTCATGGTCCTGCTGCCCGAGGGCGCGGCTGCGGTTTGTGTACCCATGTTATTCGAGTTCGACATGTGAAGAGAAGACACCGGGACTGAGAAGGAAAAGTAGAGCTTATAAGGTTGCTCGCGTGGTGCAATGCGTAGATGGTGCGGCGGGGATGGGCGAATCGAAGGGGTATCGCGTGCTCGGGACTTGAAAACGGCGACGTGGATCTCGGGGAGCAGAGCAGATGCAACCGCAGGAGTCGGGGCCGTGGAAGGCGCTCACGGCTGAGGAAGACGAAGTGGGTGGGCGTGGAAGAGGATTTGCTGGCTCACTGGCAGTGCATGTCTTTGTTGGCGTCGTTGTCCGTGCGTCATTGCTCGGTTGTGCCTCTCAGCCTTCCCTGTCTGCTCCCCAGACTTTCGTTTCGCTTTTCACATGCCGACTAAACCCACGAATACATTTTGCATGGAGCTACAGAATGCCTTATCCGCGTGCATTCTTCGCCGCGAAGGAGAAAACCCAGGTCCGCTGCCATGCTGAAGATCCGCCGTTGTGCAGACGCCACCCTGGAAAAATTGTCTTATCGAAAGATGGCTGCACCATAAAGTCCCAACGGCTACGGGGTTCGTTCAGCTGGTCGCGAGACCTGCAGACATAAGACATAGTCATGAGCACGCCCAAGCACCGAGGAGGGGTGCTCAGCTAGCCATTTAGTCCACCCTCCTGCGCCATCCGATATTCGCGCGCAAATCTTCGATCAAACCGATACGGCGTTTAGCACAGCTGCGCCTTCAGTTGCCCATTTAAACACCCCACCTCCCCCGATGGTATGATCATCGGACACACCGTCTCACTGAATTACACATAAGCCAACGAGCCACACTCCGCTGATAGAATGATCTTGCACATCCAATACTCAGTATGCGGGCAGCCACAGCCAATGCTTTAGCGAGCCTCGTTTGTTGTGATGGAGTCGTGTGCTTGGACGAGAGTCATGCCAACCAGGCGGAGTATCGCCGGATGCGAGCAAGTCCACTTAACAGATAAGTAATTCTATATCTCTGGGTGGAGCTAAACCCATGCCGCATGAATGCGGGGCTCTTAGGAACCCGAAAAAGTCGGATAGGCCATCTCTTCGAGCGCCCCCGAGAGGCGGTTTCAACGCAATATGACACCAAAATGATGTCTTATATCCGGTATTTCCTTTCGTGAGAGCGGAGCATTGATTGTTTCTTCTATACCCAAGGAACAAGTTTTGCCTCGCAAAGAACAAGCGATATCGATAGCCCCTAAGTGTAATGGCCGGCCAGGCTGCGGCGACTTGGATGTCCAGATGCCTCTGTAGCAGTTTAAATGTATCGCTATATTTGAAAGTACTTATTAGGTGCCAGCCCAGCCCAGCCGCGCCGCATGAAACCCATCTCATCCTTTTTCAAATCATATATTAGACAACCACATCAGTTGGTCGTAAACGGGTTCGTAAGTCATTAATCATCTTTGGGCGGTCGTACCACTACGCCTTCTCCCAAACACCTGACCACATTCTTGAAGAACCTGCGCCACTCCAATGGATCGCCACTAGCCTTTGCAAATCGCACCTCGTAAAACAAGTCCCCTCCTATCCATGCCTTGTCGACAACAATATGCCCATTAAGGCCTTGCCTCCTTCCGTCTGCCATCTTCACCCTGACACTCGCCTCTTCCGCACGCTCGCAGCTTGCCAGCTGCTCTTCAGTCATAGAGGCAACTGGAACACCGAGATAGTGCAGAGCCTCTAGGAGCAATGGCACAATCAAAGCTATGTTTAGTGCGGTGTAGAAGCGTGTGAGAGAATATGCCGGAATTATATCCCCAAATTTACGCGCAGCCTGAGTAAGAGACAACGGGACAGTTGGTGCATCAGAGAACTGCGTCATGGAAGGATCTTGGGACAGCATCTCCTGTGTTGAAAGAGAAAATTGTGAGAGGTGTGATGGACGACCTAAAGGCATAGTAGAAGCTGTATATTGCATGTTGTGCGAAGGTTGTGAGGCAGATACGCCATCGTGGCTGGGTAGGCGTGGTGGTCGCTCCCAGTCAAACGGTGTGTCCGCTATTGGGGTCTCTGGCTGGGTCGCGGAGAGAGGGTTGATGTTCGTTGGGTTTGCCCGCGAGCGATGCGGGTTAGAATCTACATCCATAGCATCGGAATCCTGTGAGAATCCGCGTTGGGATTGAGTTGGTGGTCGATCGACTCCGATGCGCAATTGTGAAAGCATCTGCGTCGCCATTCCGACCTGGTTTGTCGTTCTTCCTGAAGCAGTCAAGAATGGATTTGCTCTTGTAAACCACGGATGTGTTCGTATCTCGTCAAGTGTAAATCTCTGGTCGGGATCCAGCTTTAGCATTCCCCTCAGTAAAGAGACGATTTCAGGAGGGAGTTTCTGCCATAGCTCATCTGTCGTCCGTCCATCGGTCTCCACGTACTCCTTGAACTCTTCACTCCGCATCGTCGGTTCATCCCATGGTGTGTTGCCCACCAGAAGCACAAACAGTACAACTCCGCAGCTCCAAATATCGCATATGTTGGCTATGTAGCCAACATCAAGAAGGTCCTGCCTCTTACTTCGCCTTCCGCCTACTATTTCGGGAGCGATGTACGGCGGGCTTCCACAGACAGTATTACAGAGTCTCACGTTTCCGTCCTTCTTGAACATAGCCGCAAGGCCAAAGTCCGCGAGTTTCAAATCTCCGTCGGCACTCAGGAGCACATTTTCCGGCTTGATATCACGATGGGCGATCCCTTTCGAGTGCATGAATCCCACGGCGCTGATCAACTGGTGGAAGTACACATGGGCGATGTCCTCGCCGACGCCTTCGTCTGCTTCAATCTTGTCAAACAGATCGCCACCGTCGGCAAGCTCCATGGCAATCCACGTCCAGAAAGTATCCTCTCCGGAACCAAGACAGTGGATAATGTTCTGGTGTTTGCCAAGATGCTGATGCAACACAACTTCCATCTTGATATGCTTGGGTGACAGGCGTCCTTGGCGGAAGGCATGTTCTTTGTTGATGAACTTTATGGCAATGACGGGATTGTTGGAATGAAGGGGAGTTGCCTTTCGAATACTGCATTATGTGCAATCAGTACAAGAACTACAGTGTATGGTATAATACATACGATGCGTAGGCGCCCATACCTATTGTCTTGCTGATGACACGGAATGGCAGATTCTGTGGAAGTGGGGCGACCTGACTCTGTTTGAAGGTTAACATCTAGTACTTTGGAAATCGCCTGCAAACCCCAATGTATCTTAAGCCCCACAAAGAGCCAAGATGGTAGCTACAAATGCATTGATGATACTTACTCCAGGCGGCGCCATGATGTGTGATCAGCTGAGGTATCCGTTTGCGTAGAGTGCTTCAGGTTGGTTGTGATTCAAATGCTTTTATCGCAAGAAGGCTTAATGATACGATGAATTGCTGCCTGATATATAGCGTCGCGTACAAATCTGGACGTGTCCAGGAAACACGGGCACGGACCACTCCGCGCTCATGTCAGCCCTCAGCAACGCGACACCAAATCACATGACCATAGGCTTTCACTCGTCTCGCCTTACCTACCCTATCTGTTAGAGCAGCCATAGTACAGCTAGAGCGATTCTTTCCTCGTGCACCTTCACGATATAATGCGATCTCCTTTCTCATAATCCGACAGGCGGCAGCGGCCCTACCAAGCTCTCCCAACACTTGGTACGCGAGCCTTGGTCAAACAAGTGTCGAAGCTACGATCCGACCAGTGACGCCACTGAAGCTGGCCCCTAAAGTATTGGCAGATGCCGAAGAAGATGCATTAAAAGCATCCCTACTTGTCTTGTGCACTTATCAAACAACATTTCTTCTTGGCCTCGAAGCTCCCCGAATTGTATGACGTGGTGCTCGTTTATTCTCGGAAAAGAAAACAGCTTGGATAATTTAGAGAGTTAATCAAGTACAAGAGATCGAGATTCGGCTTTTGCAGAACGGTTTTGCCCCACAAATTTTTTCTCTAGCCAAACTTTGACACGCAGGCTTCCGGGTCTAGCATAGACTCGTCATCGACAGGATACCTGGTCCTTTTAATCAATGCATACGCCAGCTACGCTTGTAAAGATGTCCTATTCCATTAGGACCCCAAGATACTTCAATCCACTGCCTCGGCTTCGTCGGTAGTCAGCCTAATGTTTCGATGAAACCACATATTCATGTTTGAATGTATGCTCCGAATTGTTGATACTGCCATTCGTGACCGGCAATTCGTGAAGTCTGTCGAGCGGAATTGATGACTATATCGATATCTGTACTTTGCTTGTCTTCAATAGTTTCGAGGGTACCAATGATTTGGATCAAAAAGGTACTGGACAGGCAGTTTCAACTTTGTGACATATCAATTTCTAAGATCAACTTACACACACTTGTTAAGCAGGTGCCCCATGTCATGGGAAAGCGCAAACAGCTCGGAAAAGGAAGCTGCTGATCACTAGTCAAGTGTATGGGAGATCATATATTTGCTTATTCGATGCATGAACAAAATTAATCATCACACAGATAAACATGGTGTAAATGTTAGCCACTGGTTATCTACTGTAAGTTAAACCAAATCTGTGGCGGAGCTTCGAAGCTTGTAAGGCCCGAGCCATGAGGTAAATGCATACAGTTTTGTTTATAATCCTCTCAGCTGAACCTAATCTACATGATGGACAATGCTCATATGAAGCGACTGGATTGAAGATTGTATTGTGCCTATTACTTTAGCTTCCACTGGATGTGTATTACCAATAACTACTGGTATGGCTTACTGTTCAGCAATGACCAGGGATCCAGACCACAGTCGGTGGTCAGTCTTCGGTATCCAACAAAAAGCAAAATGGTACAATGGGCAGCCTCACAAGCCACGATACGATTCAGCTATAATATACTGCCTATTTAGAAATAGTCTTCTCAATCCGCGAAAGAACGGCGACGCCTCAACCGATATGACACGGCCGACAATGCCAGTCATACACAGTATGCCGACTAAAATGCCGACGCAGCTCTCGTCACTTGGGAGGATAATCGCAAGAACCTCATTCCGTAAACACTGATCTTTGCCAAACACAAAGATAAAAGGCTGAAGAAATCAAATCACCCAAACCTCAAGCTCTCAAACAAATAGGGTCTGCAGCGGAACTCGCTCCACCCGTCTCAAACGCAATAACCTCCACAATTTTTCAAATAACGCGCGCACGGCCAAAGGAGCTGCTTTGCGAGCCAAGAAGCTCCTGATCAAGAGGACCCAGGCCTGACACAAGCAACCCTCCAGCAAGGCTCATGCTTGACTCGGGATGACGAGAGAATATGCTCAACTGCCTCCGCCTCCCACGATTACTAGCCCCACCACGCTAATTCGGTACAAAATGTGCAAAACTACACACCGAGCACGTAGCCCAAACGCCTTAGCGCCCGCTCCGCTGCTCGCCTCCCCTTGCTACCTGTGCCATGCCTCCCTCGCCCTCCGTACCTTCTGCACACCACGGGCCCCCGAGCTCCACCTTCTCTCGCTCGCCATACCCTTGGCTCCTACATGGTCGCCTGGTCCCTAGGAAAGAGTTCGAGACCATCTCGACGACCACGACGTCTCTCCTTGCGTTGCAACCCCTTTCCCCTCCCCCCCCTCGCCCGCTACGCTTGGTCCCTGCAGTGCACATGCATAGGGTGGTTGGTTATCCAGTCCAGTCCAAAATGAAACAATGCCAGAGAAGTGAAGGAAAAGAAAGCGTCTGCGACCGATTTTCCAGGACATGGCTCCGCACCAATCAGATGCATCGGAGGAGGATCATCGGCCTTGCTTACAGTAGACGTAGCCTTGATGTTTGATCCCTAACTGCGAAGTGTCAGCCGATGCCCTAACGTGCCTATACAACGCGATAACGCAATGCATGGTCAGGGATATCGGTGACCAGACATGGCAGAGGACCGGGTATAGTAGGTTCGCTGTTCTGGGGCGTGTGCAGGCTGTAGCGAGGGCGAGACCTACTCTCTCACACAAGGACTGTCAATCGGGATGTGATTTACACAGCTAACCCCATCAATAATGGATCACGGAGCTGCAGCGGATGACAAAGAACATGCAGCGACGAGTCGTACCGCGGTCAACTGTGCGAGAGTACCATCATGTTCAACTTAGTGAATCGTCTATTGATCAGGTATTAGACTACACGTCGTAATTCCAAACCTCATCTCTCTTCATTCCAGTCCGCTACCAATGCAGGAAAATCCAAAATTTTTAGAGAAAAAGTAGAACATAAGGGTCGAGATGTCCCTCGACCAATCCAAATGCCCAAGTCTAGCAGTCCAACATCCGAGCGTCGAGCTGGAGTACCCAAACCACAAGAACGAAATTTCCAGTCCGCTCATTGCCGTTCTGAAGGACACCGTCCACGCAGGCCGGAAGAATGGTATATAATAGTTCCTCAATCAACTCTACCGGTGCACCTTTACCCCACCATCCTTTACTTACACCACGTGCAATGAAACCCATTCAAAGCACCCCGTATCCAGTGGGCGGGACCTTCATTCGAAAGTGGACCCGTCGGTCGTCCGGATGCTAGCAGTATTTGGATCGACGGGTGGGTGATATTGCAAACAATGTGGTGCCAGAAGCGTGAAGAAAAAACCGAAAACAGACCGCCACCCGATGCTGATGTGTTTTGAACCCTCCGGAACGCCGATGTCTAATATCAAAGAAACAGATATGCATAGGTTAACGAGGGGGGAATAATGCATCGCTTGCTGAACACCAGCCAACTATGGTGACAAATAGCGGTCATCTAATAGAAAGTCGTCATTTCGAGCAGGTCAGGACCGTGTGGAGGTCCCGGACGAGGCAGCATACGCTGCTGCAGCTGCAGCGTCAAGACCTCGTAATTGCGGGCCATACTTTGGATGTTTAATGAACTTGGGTACAGAGTCCTATCGTGCGTTAGATCAACGTTGGTGGAACGGGCTGGGACTTGCATACACTCGACATGAGTTTGAATATCGAGTTCTGTGCCTTCTCGAAAAGGGACGCAACCTCGATCAGACTCTGCATCATCGCATTGTCGTCTCCAACGGCGCGAGTCATGCGAGTGGCCAGTTGCGTTCGCAGAGCATGGTCGATGTTGAGTTCATTAGGCGAACCGGGTGCGAGGAAAGCATTGTACAAGCCTGTGGGATCAGCAAAGGCACGGCTTCTAGTGACCGAACGACTAACCATAAGCAGCAGCAAGGGTTTCACGAATCGTCTCAATCTTGTTCTCACCCGTAGCATTGACAGCAGCCCTGTACTGCGAATTGAATTCCTGCACGTCGATGTAGAATGACAGATTCTCTTCACACATGGTTTCTTTCAAGAATTCTCGGTACAGCAGGCGCCAGGACGGGTTCCTGATGATCACGTTGGTTCGGTTGCTGTTGGAGTCGCGGGCAGCACCATCACGAGCTTTGGCGGCGTTGGACTCGGCAGTCGACGATGGATCATCAACAAGGGTCCATCCTGCAACGCGTTCGCCGTGCTGTGTAATGTAGTATTGCACCTGCTTCAGCGGTTGGAACTTTTCCGCCGAATTGCGAGCGTCGACGGGAGCGATGAGACCCAGTTGGAGGAACATGGAACCGATTTCGACAGCCTCGCGACGATCGACCATGGTCGAACAGTCCATGAGCCACTCGGCTGCGTTTCTGCCGTTGAACGTGTGCTCGTAAGGACGGGTTTGCGTGGGTTTGTGCTTGATGGTGCGCACACCCACGTCGCACTTGGCAAACTCATGAATCGAATCGGAATCCGACTGCGACTCATTGGCACTGTTCCCGACAAAACGACGGAAAATTATCTCCACGGTCTGTTCGTCGTTGTGCAGCTTGTCGGTTTCCGTGCTCCGCTCAAGAATCACAAGCTGGTGCGGATTGCGGTTTGATTCAACAACGGCTTTGACGTGAGCGGACTGGATGCCATTGCGAGCGCAGAAACGCTCCAGGATATGGATGCCTTTGGGCGTCAGTTGCCACACGGAGCCCTTGTTTTGAAAATCCAGTTTGCCCTCGACCGACTCGATGAACTTTGCCTCGAGAAATTTTTGACATACCGACCGTGCCATCTCTTTCGCCATAGAAAAGGTCGTGGTGGTGGTCGTGGTGACTACTCTAGAGGCATCCTTGGGATCTGGCATGCGATTGGACTGGGAAAATTTGAGCGAGCCAAGGTTCGTTATCGCCTCGTCGGATGTAAAGGTGTAGTCGATCATCCTAAAGCGCACGCGATGTGGCGTGAGGGGTAACGAGACCATCAAAGTCGAAAACAGGTCTTTGAAATCCTGGGTACAGATTAGCATTTAGCAACTCGTGGACAAGCGAAATCGGGCAACTACGAGGCCACATTCGTCCCGGGCTACAAGAACGTGCACATGCATGAAAACCACGGAATCACCAAGTCGTCCCCTGCATAGCACGTGATGAAGCTTGCATGGGACACCAAGGCAAACGAATGCAGGATGCCGCAAGCGTGCGTGTTGCGCCTGGTAGGATCGCCACGTTTACAGGAGATTGCATGGGGCGAATGGGTTTCCCAAGGAGGGGGGGCGGGGGGCAGCAGAAGGCGGTGTGCATAGGAGACGACGAGAGTGATAGGTGCAAGGAAGCGACGGCGCCGGGCGTGTCGGTAACGTGTGGTCGTGGCAGGCAAAGAAAATGAGGCACTTACCCTACTGAAGGGCCGTTCATCGTCGGTCATGCGGAGGAGCCGCGAGGAAGTCTGATGCATTTTTTTGTCGCCTGGTTTGGCAGCTTTGACGCTGTGACGGAGCTTGTCCAGCTTGCCGGTGGATTCGGAATCTGAGGAGAGGGTGGGAGTCGAGGCCGTGGAGGGAGCAGGCCTCGTGGAGTCGCTGGCGCTGTCCGGGTCGCGGCTGGATGCTATGCTCGGGCTTGCAGAGGGCTCTCGGGAGGGTGGCTCGTGGGCGTAGGCGTCGAGGCGGCCGCGTGAGGACGACGTCGAAACTCGCGGAGGCTGAGTGGTGAGCAGAGGTTGCTGGACGGGCGCCTGTGGGATGTGGGAAAGAGAGATGCTGGAGCCTCGAGCGTGGGCGGGCTCGCGACTGGACTTGCGTAGCAGCGGGAAGCGCGAGGTGAGGGTCGAGCGACGGGCGACGGGCGGCTGGGCGTGCCTGTGAGTCTGGCTGGGGCCGGTGGAGACGGGCGCCTCTGGCGAGGGTGCGTCCTGCTCAGGGCTGCGCTGGAGCGAGGGAGGAGGATGAGGGTGGTGCGAAGAGTGCGAGTGCGAGTGCGAGTGCGATTGCTTCTGCTTTGGTTGGCGGTGGTGCTGGTGGTGCTGCTGGGCGTGGGTGGTGGGCGTGGAGGTGGTAGTGGTGGTGGTAGCAGCAGCAGCAGCGGCGGTGGTGGTAGTGGTGGTGGAGGTGGAGTGGGAGTAGGAGCGGGAGAGGGCGGTCGAGACTGACAAAGGGAGCAGCGGTGTGTTCATAGACATCTATCTAGCAGCTTTGGGGCAGGAGAGGGCGCGGAGAGGAAGTCGCAGACTGAAGGGGCGCGAGGGATGTGGGTACGGGCTAGCAGGTAGCAGGTAGCAGCAACTGGGTAGCAGGCAAGGGCAAGGGCAAGGGCAAGGGTCGCGCCTTCCACGGTCTGTGTGCGCTGGGCGACTGCAACCAGCAGGCACGACGCAGCCACCGGAGCAGCAGCGGCAGCCGCGAGCGAGCGAGCGAGCGAACAAGGAAGGGCCACGGCGACGCAACGCGGGCGTCGGGGCCTGTGGCCTCTGCTGCCATGCTGCCTCTGCCTCTCCGCCTCTCCGCCTCTCTGGCATGGATGGCATGGATAGCGTGCGCGATGGCGCCGGCCCAGGGCTAAAACGAGCTGGGCGATGACAAAGGGCCCCAGTTCTCCCCGGCCGTCCTTTGCAGCCTTTGCAGCCTGTGCGTGCAGGGGCAGTCCGCGCATGGCGGCGTGGCCTGGCGAGGGAATAAGCTGCTTGGCAACGTGGCATCCCTGCCCGCAGCACAGAGGGCGTCGTTTCAGCGCCTGGCAGGCCGTCGCTCTCTGTCGCCGTGCCTGTGTGCGTGTCTGTGTTTCCGTGCCTCGGCGTGTTTCTGCGTGTATGTGTATGTGTGTGTGTGTCTCTGTGCGGGCGTGCGACGACGGGGCGGGCGGGCGTGCTTGTTTGTGTGTGTGCGTGTGTATGTGTGTGTGCCCACACCGCCCGTTGTCGTACGTCCTGCTGCTGCTCTCCAGGAGCTGCTGCTGCTGCCGTCGGACGCCCGCCGGCCAACCAGCCCAACACCGGCCGCTGTGCAACACCAGCGCTGTTCCGAGAGGTGCGGAGACATTTTCTGTTGATGCTCTCACAGCAACGTGCAATCCACGTTGCACCCCGGCCTGCCCAAGCTGCTGCGCTGCGAACCCGCGCGCTCAACGTCCGGAGCCCGTCATGCTCAGCCTGTGCTGTGCCCTGGCTACACAACCTCAGGCCCGCGTCATGATTCCTCCGCCCGAGCCTTCTCCCTGCACCACCCGACCTGCCCGCCACACGCTCGCTCCTCCGCAGCCCTCCGCGCCCTCTGCAACCGCCCACCCAAAACAGACGTCGTCTGAGGTGCTGACCATCATGGGCCTCACCACGTGTGCGACCAGCCCCGCCGCACACGTTGCCGTTCGCTGCGAGACATCCTGTCCACGCAAGCGCAGTGGCCCGCCGCGCCTCGCCGCTTTCGGCATCTCTCCATCTGCCTGCCCACCGACGCCCAGGGGGGAGGCCCGCCGGCGAATGGGCGTCGACGGAGCGTTTCAAGAGACAGCGCAGATCGCGCCACGCCCGTCGAGCACTGGTCGAGTTTTGCGCCGTCTTTTGCCGCCCAATTATTAGCACCTACTGTCCGCCCGGCCACCGCCAGAGAGCAAGCCCATCCTCATCTCGGTCTGCACCCTCAGATCCTGAGAAACGAAATCTCCGACCGACCGACACGTGCGACGGCTGTGGAAATACCACTGTCCCCCACGTTTCAGATCCCGCGCACAAAGAAAGGGGCAAGGTATTCCCGACCGCCGCTTAGCCATCTTATGCCGTTTCGAGTCGGCCGCACGAGGAAGGGTCCTCCCTACCCTACCCAACCCACCATGCCCCTACACTTTTTCCGTCCTCCACCACCACCACTACCACTACCACTACTACGACTGCTATCGTCATCAGCATGGTAGCCACCGCAAATCAGCATGCCACGGCCAGCGAGGCACGCTGACCTGCACATTTCCTGCAAAGCGAGCTACCCGCGACCAGCACCATGCCCCACGCCTGCCCAGGGTTCCAGCGCCCAGACGGCAAAAATTGGCTACCCTACCCCGTGCCTCGAGTCATGGGCACAGCTCGCAGAAATCAATCGCGTGGCGCCAGGATGCCGACACGTGGCAGCCGAGTTCCTTTTCCGCTTGTTCGACGCGGGCCGCTGGCGTGAACGACGGCTCGATCGAACATTCTCTCGTATGAACTTTGCAGCAGCGCCCCTCCTTGCAGCTTGCACGCAGCAGCCCTTTCTCCGCCCTCGCCTTCCCTCCCCTCCCGGATCCCATGCCCGAAGTCGATACGAGCAGATGCCGCTCCAGACTCTTCAATTCAATGCAGCTCACTGCGTGTTCCCGTCCTTCCAGAGAGCTTTAGCCGAAGGCTGAACAAGGCAATGCAACACGGCGGCCATGCGCAACTCCAAATGGCAATCTGAGCTCGTTTGATTAGCACCTACAGCGTCAAGACCCTGCCTTGGGTCCATGTGCAGATAAAGTGCCATCCCACCCCCCGCTCGTGGCCTGATGATTGCGCGCGCGCACGCTAGAATGTTGTTCCATAGCGAAGGATGAGGGACGGCGGGGGCATTAGCGTACGTCTCCTGCTCGAGTCAGAAATGTCGGTGAGCAGACAGCTTCACTGACGGATCCCGAAAGCGGCTGGCTGCGAAAGATTGGTCAGATGCTAGCCGTGTCACGAGTCGCGTGGAGTTGGTTGGAGAGATGGTTGGGCGAAGCCTTAATTGTGGAGACGACTCGTGGATCGCCCATGGCAATCTAGAATGCGCCCTGGGAAGCCGTTGAGACAGACGATAGCGCTGTCGCTTCAGCCTTGGGCTATTGCTTGACGTGGATCCCGTCGCAGAGCGAGCGGCTGCCGCACGTAGACGACGACCCTGACTATTCTCGACATTGGCGACGTGGACGCTGTTTCGACATGTGCGGAGCTAGGCTGGCCGCCGTGGTGTCGGTCAGCTTCCGCCGTGATGGTTCGCTTCTGGTTCGCGTATCAGTGCACGCGCGGATCTTCCGCCTTTCTGCCTCCTCCCATCGTGAGCACCCCTAACTCCTAACTCGGAGCGATTTGCAGCGTCTCGTGCGTCAGCTTTGCGATCCGGGTACACTACGCGGCTTCGTGAAAAAAAGTGCCTAGCTAGCCTGGAGCTTCGAAAGCGGAGCGCGTTTCTTCCACTCCCCTCCTGCATACCTTTCCAGAGTGACGGCTGCGAGTAGCCGAGATTTGCCGAGACGGTGTACACCTTGAGTCGTTGCACGCATTGCCCAACTTGGAGAGCCATGCTGGACGGAATGGTGATATCCTGCATTGTTGCAAGTCTACCGTAACCTTGAACCCACTGTCGTCAGGTAAGGCGGCAAAGATTCCAGCGAGAAGTAATGGGCCTCACGCCATGTCCCCCTTTTGTACGCAAACCTCACCCCAACCGTGCTTCGAACCTCAAGAAGTCATGACTCGCGCCGCTACACAATTTCTATTCGATTCTCCCAACGTGGATATTGCCACTGGTGGAGCAACCATCATGTGCGGATTCGTTTGCATTTGCAAGCCCCTTTTGCTGTGTCAGCATAACCCCCTCTCGCTGAAGCGGCTTGGTGTCCCAGTCATGCGCTTCGGCTCTTGCCGACCGTTTCCCCAACTGTAGCCACTCCATCAAATCATGATCCCTGCCTGCAGTACCTACGAGCCGTTCGTTCCCACATGATGGCAGTGATCCTCACGTCTGACCAGTTCGTACGACTCATAGTTTCCAAATCCCTCCACGGGAATAATAGCTTACGGAAACAACCTGCGATCTTCGATACGGAAATTGCGCAATCTTGGTTGGATTCCCCATTGCTACGATACATCGATGACCTTGGCAGCTCTTTACACTTTCGCCCCGTTGAGAGGGGGTCTGTTGAGGTCTTCAAGGGTGTTTTCGTATTCGCCTTGTCCCTTGTCGTGTCGTAAAATAAACTCCGCAGCACGTAGAGGATGGCTTTCCAGGCTTTCCTGTCTAGATTGTCACCCAGACACTGTCACCGATATGTCAGACAAAGGTCGTATTCAACGCATTTCCAACCCTACACGCATCTGAGAATGGAACCTTGTGAATGGAAATAACTAAGATTTACAGCCTGCTTTCACGACTTCGACGAAGAATCCCAGCATGCCCTGAGCGTGATAGAAGGATTCAAGGGCAGACTATTGGCCCAAAGATAGATGTTATCAGCGTTCGAAGGTTCTTGTATCGCACGATGCTCTCTAACAGTGGGGAGTTTTTCTCTTCTTGATTTCCAGTTGCGGCACATTCTGTTCGGAATGCTTCCAGAGACTAGATTTTTCTTTAGTGCTCTGATTTGCTAGATATCTGGATACGTAGGTGTCGCTTCGAACAAAGTGGAATGGAAACGTATGTTACTGTGCCGGTAGAAAAGATCTATGCATATTGCCCTGTCGCATCTGATTACCGGCTTTGTTTATTGGACGTGACATTATGATACTCTGGGTCAATCCTCCTTGTGCACGTGCTTCTGTTTCTTGGGGAGCAAACGACCGTTCTCCCCTTTGGGCGCAATGATCAACGACCTTTCGATAACAACTATTTTTCATGGAACAATTCGACGACGTCCGTTTACTAAATTTGGACACAATCCCCAAGCACTAAGTCTGCCTTGTCTTATCCAACAGGATGATTCCAGAATGCCGTATTCCCCTATATTCGCATCGCGCAGCTATCCTGTCGCGTAATACCCAGTGCAAATATCCCACGCATCCTCGTAAGAATAACCTGAAGGATCGTGTCGTCAGCTCGTAGGCCACCCGTGCAACCATCCAAAACACCCACAGTTACAAGATTGGATCAAATGACAGCCGCACATCCCTTACCCCACAAAACGGCGTTCCTTCCAACTCCATGTCACCACCTTTATCAATATCCGACAAAGCGTAGCAGCCCCAGCACCACACGATCCTTCCTTATCTCAGACGCTCCAAAATCGGACAGAAACCTCAGGGTAAACGAAACCCAACGCAGAGGGTCCCAGCCCTGCGCGCCACCGAATCCCTCTTAAAGCACAAAACGATCCTTCAAGCCCAACCCATGCCAACGCGGATCCTACGCTGCAAGGAGGCCCGCGTGTGCGTGCAACGCGACCAAAGCTTGCCATGCCTTACCGAGGCGCTCCCCACGTGGCGACCTCTCGACAGGTCTACTGAATTAGGCAAATCTTCGGGCGCTGGTTCGCGGTGAACGCGTTGGGGGGGAGTCAACGAGTGAGAAAGGGTCATCGTAAGCGAGATTAGATGAGGAGAGCATCCGAAAAGGGAAATGTATGTCAGAGACCGAAGAACATTGGATCGAGAGCCGAGTTCGCAGTGCGATTGCGCTGACGGTGATCTGGACGGATACACCATCACACGTCATTCACGCTCGCCATCGCGGACATGGAAAACTTTATTCTTTCGTCCTTCCGTTCTCCGTTTCTTGTCTGCTACATTTTAGAAATACTAATCACAGATCGAACCGTTGCCCGCTCGACAGGCTGCAAAGGTCAGAAAGAGAATTGTGAATTGGGAAACCGTCCCAGAGCAATGTCAAAGGCAAGCTGTCATTAGCAACAGCATGACGGCAGAATCTCGGAGGCCTGTTTCGTGACTCACTGTGCATCTATGCATGCAGACCAACCACTTCGCACCTCCAACAAATTTGCCTCGGCAAAGTATGCACTGCCTCTACCCGACTCCGTGGTACAAGGCCATTTGCCAACAGCTTGACGACGGAAGGACCCGCTCAGCGCATAGCGGAAGAGCTATATCTCGATTGCATCAATGCAGCGCGTCGTGTCGTCCAACTATACGCACGTCGGCAGCAGGAACCCGAGGGATCACTGTGTCTTGACCACTGAGAACAATGATTGTGTGAAGGATTGTTGTACCTGTTCGGCAAGCATGCCACATCCCGCGGCCCGGCTCGAGGGCTCGATCGCGAACATGCTGTATGGAAGCCAGCGGCAAATTCCGGTGAGAAGATTCCTGCGCCTTTACATCTTTTCGATCCAGGCATTGTGCTCGTAAACCCAGAGCTGGTTATGCCCAGGTACGAAGACTGCATGGGGCGTGCTATGTCGATGGAGACATAGAGCGTGCCAAATACAGTTGCAAGCTAGCAGTGGGGATCGTTTGCATATCGTCGGATTGGCTCTAGGATTGAGTAATTCTGCAGCGAATATAGCGGACAGGCAGGTCTATATCAAGCCGTCCATCCATATGCAGCAACAATCGCTCCAACCTACCCAAATGACTGCAACCGCCTGCTACATCTGGCTGAATCCTTTGGAGGATTGCTATCACGCTTAACGAGATCCTTGAGGTGATACTGAAATTTCGTTGTTGGAGTAGCTTGGTTCTGCACAGGAAATGACACCACGTTTTGCATCTGCCCAGTCTTGCCCAATGAGGGGCCTTTGCGACTGACAAAGGATGACCCACGCATGTCGGGTGATTGGGGCCCGAAAGGCAAGACTGAAACATCCCTCACGGCCCCCTATTGGCTCCAGGGGAGACGTTGACCAAGCCGGGAGTTACGCTTTGCTTCCGCGAGCCGCGGTACAGAGTTGAACATATCCACTAGGATATTGACACGCAGAAAGCGGAACGTAGGGAAGTTGTCCCCGAGAATCGTGACTGGCTCACCCAACTAACGTGCTCCAGCCAGTTCGGTTAGACAACATGTCGACTGTTCCTGATATGGCGCACCGAAAATGCACTGCCATAAGCTTGTATATATCCGTGGCCGAGTCACCCGCAGTATCTACAACTGGTTCCACTGTGACATACTCCAGATTTGCAGCCATGAGCCGCACAACGCTCCCAGAGACGCTGTTCCAAGTGACAAGATACCTGGGTGATATCGACCAATACTCCTACATCGAATGGAAGCATCTAGACCATTGGGGGGTGAGATAGATAGTCAACCGCCAGTAGTAAAGCACAAAAGGAATACTTGGGATATCATGTAGATCCACCGTTGGCACGCTGAGAAACAGACACGTTCCGTGGCTTGGGCTCAAGATCGAGCCGAATGACCAATAGAAAAAACTATGAATTACGATAGCCTTAGACCAACCAATAGACCGTAAAGGACTTATTCCCACTCAAGCTATAGCGGTATACAAGATGGGATGCCAAAAGAAGCCACCTTGCTGTTTCTGCCCACAAATCGCTGTAAAACTGGAAATATGTTTATCGTCGGGCAACTGGACTAGCCTTAAGCAAAGGTTGCCGGCGCAGAGCTATGGAGAACTTGGGTTTATGCATGTATACGGGGAGAAAGAAGTGTTCAACGGGAATAAACATCTCACCAATATAGTGATATTCTAGGCAAGTGGAATACCCCTTAGGCAAGGTTTTGGTTTCAATGTTTGTATTTTAGTAAACTTCGTTCACTCTCGCAGTGCTACATCTGAGTTCCCTGTTCGAACAAATTAGGCTTGCCAGTTGCTAAATGTGTGTCCTCTAAGATTTTTTACCGATATCCATGACACATAGGTAAGACTGTTACATTTCGGTGATCTCTATCGCCGTGGGTTAATCCCATCTCTTTGATGTACATCATGAATAAAATGAGGGTTATCCCCCAATGAATTGTTATTAATAGGGTGCTCTTTTGTGTTGTTTACAGAGTTTTTAACTTGAAGATATCCTAGAACCCCAGAGACTATGATCATAAATCTACCCAATCAATAGAATTTTGAATTGACGCAATCAATTATATGGTATTTCAATTGAAATTCAGGCTTAATGGTTTAGTTTCCAATCTGAGGACGAGTTGACAATTCTTTTGCTTCTTTATCTATGCTTAAAACCCCAAGAAAACCTTCGATATGGTGCTAAATCTCGTTCGAAATGTATTTCTATAATTGGGTGGAAGACATAAAATGACCATTGCAATCGAGATGTTAGCTCATCGTGGTCGGTAGGCGTCAGTTTCACTTTGCAAGAGGTTTATCATTACCCCTGAAAGCTGACTTATTAGAATCATTACTACCCACAAATAGCTTTGAAGGAACATCGTAAAAGTTTTCATTTTTACTTCTACTTCACTTTCACACGAAGTGTTATAGGGTATCTTGCATGAGGTGATCGTCGGATTTTACTTATCGTAACCTCCAGAACCATGTCACGACCCCAAACTCCAGGAACTCCAAAACTCCAAGGCCCCAAAAACCCAAAACGCCAGAGCGCCAGGAATATCAAAATCCAAAAACCAAAAACGTCAGAAACTCCAGAAACGCCCAAACACCCAAGTGCCCATGAAACAAAACTCCAAACTCCAAATTCAAAAAAAGGAAGATCCAGTGTGCTTCAGGCCGAAGCCAGCGGTGCCTGGAATTGACGGCTGAGGCTTCTCAGCATGCTTGGCGGTTTTGAATTCTGTTCAGAGATTCCGCATCGAAAGTGATGGGTTTGTTGTTATGAGTAGCCCAGTGCTGCAAATAGGCGTACTCGATCTCGAATTCACCGCAGAATGATTCCGCCTCGTAGAAGTTGATGTAGGTGGGCTTGGTGAACCTTGGGGAACCAGGTTCGACCTCCAACTTCCGAGTTCCGATATGAGGCAAAGTACTAGCCTCATCTGCGCAGAGCGCAATGAGCCGCCTCTCATGGGGAAGCTTAGCCGCCACCCCTTTGCCGCCGAAGGAGGTCAGCGTACGGAATCGAACGATCTGGTTGACCGCATCTTTGCTGAGCACGACCACTGGGTGGTCGTATGGCGCGTCCGAACGGGTTGCCATGGTTTGAAAAAATATGGAACCCGATGGGATCTGGGCCTGGTCGGGGAGATGGAAGACTTGCCCTGGCCGCAGATCGTCGAAAGAAGGCTTGTAGGACGGCGGCGGCCCTGCGCTTACCCTCCAGTTTGCAGAGCTGAAGGCCCCTCTCCGCGAGCCTGGTGGTGTAGAGGGTGGAGATGGGAGAGGGGATTGAGGTGGTGTGGAGGGCGGTGTCCTTGGGAGCTGTCGACTCCCTAGGCTCCACGGAGTCATGCTTGACCAGCTTTTTGGAGGAGAACTGGCTGGCGATGAAGGAGGTGCTGTTTCCGCACGCTTATGTGGCGATGTGTACTTAGGCTGCCCCGTAGGGGCGGATTTGGAGACCATGGTTTGAGTCATGGTGAAGAGAGATGATCGAAGTGAAGAGATGGTATTGATGCATATGTGAGCGGGAGTGTGAGTGTATGATGAAAGAAGAAAAGGACTTGGGAAGTTATGGCTTCAATAAATATTTGGGGAAAGAAAGAACCATATGACCTGGCCTCATGAGATCAACTTTGGAAGGAACCACTAATGCGGTATTGGAAGATAAGATGTGCTGGATGGCTTGGATCAACCCACTTTGTTGTGGTACAGCCCTATCGAGGCTTCCTAGTATGGTACTCCATTCCGTGGAACTGATGACACACCCCTTTTCCTTCATAATCAGTCTTAAGTGCAAAGGAGTAATCCTTTTAAAAATAATCCGGCTGGTTCTCTTGATTTATCTCACATCCCACTACGTATATCGCTTATTCCGAGTCAGGACTTCGATTACTGGGTATTTGGAAACAACGCAGTCGTTCGGAGAAAGGATCCACTGTTATCTTTTCTCCTGCGGATTCATGTGGGCAGTGTAGTATTCACACATGAACGGTCACTAGTACACTGCATGATCGCGAAGCCTCACCCCTTTTACCTTTCTCGTAGCCCTCTTCATTCCTTGCCTTGATCAGTTCTCAATAGATCTGCTCCCCTTTGGCTTGGCCGGCGAGAATAGGACGAGTTTCGATGAGATTTGATCCTGGCTCGGATTAGTCAGAAATAAGGAGAACATTTGTTCAGTTACCAAAGGCCGCTTTGCAGATACCATGCATGTGAGAATGAATCTAATGTGCGAACCCTGGTATAATTTGTGGGGAGCGGATCGTCCATGCAGTACCTAAACAAATGCGTAAACAATGAATAAACATAGAAAACTTTCCGGCGTGATCTAGACACTAAAGTGGGGCCTTCCCAAACATTAATATTTCCCGCAGTTCCAGAACGGATCTAGCAGCTTCTCGAGATTTTCGTCTTAAGTCTGGCTGGTTTAGAAATCGATCATGTTGACAGCTGGCAAGATCCGGTATCGGGGGCCGCCGTGGCCTAACACACGAATGAGAGATGACCATCTCATAAGAATTGATGTTTGGGTTGATTCGTGGAGATTATGCAACACGCTCCTGCTGTATTATCGCATTTTACCCTTGGCACGCATAGTGTAGATAGGTTCAATGTACAAAAGTAGTGTACAACAAGTACGTTTCGGATGATGAGTTGCGTTTGGAACTGATGCCTGAGTAGAAAACTGTTTGTAATAGAAAGGGAAACTTGGAAGCGTATAAAGAGTTAGGCTGAATAATACTTGGATAACTTAGGGTCTCACAATATGAAATGATGAGAACAGTTACCGAATTATAAAGCAAGTAAAAATAAACTATTTTGCATGGCTGCTACGATATATACACTAAATTATATTCTAAATCGGCCTTGCACCTAGGGAGATGATACCTTGGGCCTCAGTTTGGGTTGAGTCGCCATTTGCAATGGGCGCTTACATGCACCAAAGTTAACTGGGACTGGGTATCTCCAATCAAGCCACATATTCCACAGCATTACGCTTGACGTGCTGCCAGCCCAGTACAGCATCAGAGCTGCTGGTAGATGTTGACAGATAGGACCAATAGACAGACTAACAACAAGCAGGACGCGCCTCAGATTTTTAGAAAAAGTAGAAGTCTGTGCGCCGGCGCTTCCTGTGTTTTTGGTAAAGTAAACGTTGGCGAACATGAGGCCGGAGACTACGAAAGGGAGGACACCAGTAGGGTCCGGGACGAGAAGGTCAGAAAACCAGAGCGCGCCTTCGTTGGCAAGTGAGGGTTCGAACCAGGGGTTTGGGGGTCCCAACGGGACATCATGTATGCTCTCAGGAGCATCCTTCAAGCCCATGCCCCTAAGAGTCATAGCCAGGAGACCGTCTTGAGTGTTGCACATTTGCCTCATTGTCTCTGCCATTGTGATAAAGATGGGCAACTGCAACACGGTCCATCCAAGGTGTAGGCCAAGGCGACACTCCCACCGTTGCTCCAGCTCCAGCGTCTTTCGCTTGACAGCAGCTTTGATGGTTTGCTGAGCTTGTTTGGGACTGCCAAATCTATTTTCGAGGTACATTTGACGGGTGGTTTGTAAGGCGATGGCTTGTGCCAACGGACGGATGCCTGCGTAGCGTGCGGTGATGGCGCGTGTGCGGGAACCCACGGTGGTCACAAGGAAGGCACGAAGAAGAAAGGCAGCGGTCGGGATGGCGGCATACCAGGGTAACTGGCTGTGGGCGATGTTCATGAGCTCGTGTGGGAGTACGAGCAAGGTATCAAGGACAGCATCGCTGCGGCGCGTGGTGGCATGGAAGGTGCGTGGTTTCGGATGGAGACGTAGCTGGGAGAGAAGAATAGCGATGGGAGGCTTTGTCGAGAGAAACTGACGCCCTGTTGGCCGCAGCAGCCGAGACGACAGCATTGGGCGACGAGGCTGCAGCGTCGCAGGGCTGTGATGGGGGTTTGATCAACTTTCAGTCGCGAAAGGCGGCTCTGCAGCGGAAGCTAAGGCCTTCGTATCCAAGCTGTCGGGTCACCCCACCTCACCTCCGACTGTGCCTCGGGCCGTTGCTCCTGCCTCTCGTTGATTTTCATTCTTCCGTGATACCCCGCCCCGGCGCTGCTCTCTATGGCTGTCTCCACTGTCCTTTTCTCTCTCCTGCTTTCCGTCATCCTGAGCTATGTTTTCCTTACCAAAACCCTGCATTTTGCCAGCGAGTTGCTGGGGCACTACCTGCAACGATCATCCGGCCGTAGACGAGAGTTATTGCTAGCCCGGGTGTCAGCAGAGCAGCAAAGATTTGAGAGCGAAAGCAAACGGAAGCCCGCAAAGGACGACGATGAGTGGGAGCAGGTAGAGGCATCCACAGTCGGGAGCGCAACCAACGGAGGAAGAGCGGACAAGGAATGGAGCGGCGTTGTGGGCTTCTTCCACCCTTTTTGGTATGTGCCTTATCTCGAATACAGTATGTCCTAACACCTGTGCGCTGCAGCAATGCTGGCGGTGGCGGTGAACGTGTGCTCTGGGCTGCCATCCGCGCAACCCAAAATCGCTGGCCTGAAGCTGTCTGCATAGTCTATACGGGCGACCATGATGTCGGTAAGGAAGCGATTCTCAAGCGTGTCAAGGACCGCTTCAACATCCATCTCCATTCCCCGACCGTACATTTTCTGTATCTTACAAAGCGGCACTACGTCCTCAGCGCCACATGGCCGCGCTTTACTTTGCTCGGCCAGTCCCTCGGTTCTGTGCTACTTGCGTACGATGCTTTTGCGCTGATGGTACCTGACATCTTCATCGACACAATGGGGTACGCTTTTGCCCTTGCATTCTGTAGGCTCTTGTTTCCCGCTGTACCTACCGGCGCTTACGTGCACTACCCAACCATATCAACCGACATGCTCGACTCGCTGGACGTAGGTGGGCAGGGTGTCAATGCTGGAGCAGGGAAGGGGATTCGCGGGTCTGTGAAACGCCAATATTGGAACCTCTTTGCTGCCCTCTACAGCAAAGTCGGCAGCACCATTGATGTGGTCATGACGAACTCTTCTTGGACCCAAGCGCATATCAAATCCCTGTGGGGCCCCTACCGCACCCGCCGCAGCAAGACCACTGATCACGATATTGACGTTGTCTTTCCGCCCGTTGCAGTGGAGGAGCTCGAATCCGAAATTGATGTGTCCGAAGAGAGCGAGAAGCAGCGAGGGCCATATATCATATACATCGCGCAGTTCCGCCCGGAGAAGAACCACCAGCTCATCCTCGGGGCTTTTGCAGCCTTCATGAACTCGAATCCGCAGCTACTTTCATATCCAGATCAGCGTCCGAAACTTGTACTGATTGGCTCTGTCCGTGACTCGGATGATCAAACGCTTGTGTACAAATTACGACTTGAGGCGCACGAGCTCCACATCAAAGAAGACGTGGAGTTCGTATTGAACGCGCCGTGGCGAGACATGCAAGAGTGGATGCGGAAGGCAAGCGTCGGCGTGAACAGCATGTGGAATGAGCATTTCGGTATAGGCGTTGTCGAATATCAAGCAGCAGGTTTAATCAGCGTGGTCAACAACTCTGGCGGGCCTAAGCTCGATATAGTTGTCGAGGTTGACGGCCAGCCAACTGGTAAGTTCCTACGTGTGTGTGTGTGAAAACATGACAGGCATGAGCTAATGTACGATTAGGGTTTCATGCCTCTACCTCTGCAGAGTATGCCGAAGGGTTCCGTAAAGCACTTTCGTTGGGCCACGAAGAAAAACTGGCAATGAGACTCAGGGCACGGAAGTCTGCATCGAGATTTACAGATCGCGGCTTCGCAGACAAGTGGTTGCAGAATATGGATCGACTGGTGAGACTGCAGAGTGCTAGGGCAAAGGCATAATACAGCTTAGTACGTGGTCAGATATCACAAGAAAATGATGCGTTAGAGGGAGCTTAGAGCAATTATGAAAAGTGCACATTGCTTTATTGGTTAGGCAAAATGGAACCATTGGCAAGAAAAAAAAGAGGTATATTGCCCCAAAGGCACACTCTAATAATACCCGAAGAAACCATATCCACACACTTGACCAAAGGAAATGTAGATCATGCAGTGCACTATCGGACCACGTCATCGAAATTGGGGCCAGATGTCGCAGTATCTCCATGCACTTTCCCTTCCTGGCACCTCTTTCCTTTATATACATCTCTGGCATCTCTAGGCTCACCTACCGCCGAGCCTCCATCCCACACTACTTCACGTCCCGAATAAACAAGTCTACAAAGCAGCAACGACGACACCGAGGCCAGCCAACAGTGCTACGGCACTGATTTCGAGAGATGTGGCGGCACCACCGCTAGCCTCCGCAGGGGCCGCAGAGCCGGTTCCAGAAGCGGCTGGGGAGCCGTTGTTGCCGGTGGGTGAGGCGGCACCAGTGTTGGATGCATTGGCGCTACCGCTGGTGCCAGACGAGGACGCGCTGGTGCCGGTGGGCGAAGCGCTGCCCGAGGCGGTGGTGGGGAGCTTAGTAGCTGGAAACGAGTTAGCAAAACGATCATTTGACTGCAAAGATATGCGCTGCGCCTGCACCGTCCCCCCTTTTAATCGTACCCTCCCCCCATGTATTGCAATCTCCTTTTCGCATCACCCCAAGCGCATGGCGAGAAGGGAAAAGAGTACGTACAAATCGTAACGCCAGCACCGTTGCACACGTCGGCAAAGGCATCGAGCGCGTCCTGGGCCTGACCGCCGCACAGCTTGACAATCTGGTTGGTGATGTCCTTGGTCTGGCACACGGCCTTGATGTCGGCCGGGTTCTTGTACGTATTGATGGCGCCTAGCATGCAGCCCGGCGGGCTGGCGACGACCATCTGGGAGAGCGCGGCGAAGGCTGCGACGAAGAGGGTTTTGGAGAACATTATTGCGAGTAGGGTTCGATGTCTTGGGATTGGTTGGTGTATGCGTGCGATGTGTGGAGGCGTTTGTTGGATGGATGCGGGCCGCGAGTTGGATGGAGAGAGCGTAGAGTGGCTAAATGAGTGTGGTGGGCGGAACCGAAAAAAGAAACTCAAAGTGAAGAATGAATGAACGAACGAAGGACTGGAAGACCGGGTGTAACAGCGAGGTAGTGAGGTGGGAAGGGAAGACGTTTGGTGAGGCGTCGTCAGGGGCGCCAAACTGGGTGCACGGACACTGGCGGACTGGACTGGGCATTTGCGAACACGCGAACGGGCCTAGTCAGGAACGGGGGACTGCATTGCGATGCGGACTCTATGGGGAACATAGGCCCACCACGTCATTGGGCCGACTCCTTGTGCCTGAGGCACAGGAGTCCGTCAGACGATCTCCGGTCCGTTCGATATCACTTTGCCTTGCAGCATCACTGCGCACATGTGGTAACTGGACGCTTTCATCCACTTCACTATTCAATTTCCATCATCAATTGGTCGCAAAAGGCGGCAACCTTGGATGGCCTTGTGCTTTGACATCTTAGCCTTCCGTCGACCAACTCATCCAACGCGTGGAGTATTACCGTGGCGTGCAAAACACAAAGACTACGACCGAGAAGCACTTCGTAACTCGTCGTGTGTATCGGTGAATGAGCACGACCAGTTGCTCCTGTGCAATCTCTGAAGGGGAATAATCAGGCGGCGCAAAACAATCCAGGTAAAACGAGGCCACCCCGCAGCCCCGTTTCTCGGCAGGACCGACCACCCAGGAGCCCGGCCCAGATGCAGCCATCCTGTCCAGTCTAACCTCGAGGTCCCTACCCCGAACCCTGTTAGCCATTTGTACTCCGCAGGCTCCATCGCTGTCAATAATGTACAAGAACTACAAAAATCAGAAAAGAGAAAGAGGTGAGCGAGAAAAGTGACGTGATATGTCGGGTATTAGATATGTTTCGTCCGGTCATCGAAGGATGTGGGAGTTTGTGGCGTGGTGATTCATGAAGGTGGCGTTATGGGGTGCTTCAACCCATTGGGCCCAAGCATCGAAGGTATTGGTTTTCGGCGAGCTTTCGCCATGGGGATCCGCGGCACACCCTGGATAACGCGTGGCTCCTTCATCAAAGTAGGGTCCAACTTAGCAGGAACTGGGCCAATGTCAGTGCATGACCTCTAAACCTTCAGCTATGAACTTACTGCGACTGATGATCATGCGGTAGTCTCCAGGAAAACGCGAATTAGGAGGGTTGGCTGCGGCTGTGCGCCACAGGTGATCAGACGCATCAGACAAGAAGTCAACCTTGGATCGGTGGAAAAATGACGATTTCCCGCGGTTACGCTTGGAAAGAATGACTTCATCAAATAATTTAATAGATGGGTCATCCGGGCGGGTGGTCTCCCTTTCGTGAATGAATTCATTGAACCCTGCCACCTGTTAACACTTGAACAAACGTTCGGGTCAGACTGCACATACCTTGGGTTTGTTGGAGCATTGACATGTACTGCACGTTCTCATGCGGCATACTCTTGAGGAATTCGTCCATTTTGAAGTGATAGATCAGGCCGGACTTCTTTTGATCGCCCATAGCAGGAGTCATGTATCGTCGGTATGTGTACAGCAGGCTCGCGAAGCATCTTACAAAGGATGCCCGAACCTGGTCTGGACGGAAAGCGGTAGGGCAGACGATGCATATCATCCCCACGCATCGTGCATGTGCATAAGTGGAACAACCTTGATCGGATTTAGATGCAACGCTCGAAAAAAAAAGTAGAGTAGCTTACCTGAGCATCGATAGAGTCCTTCGTCTGCTTTCTCCTCACAAACCGAGCACGAAGCCTTCTCTTCCGTGGGCCTCCATTGCATGCAATGACCTTCTTGCCAACGCGTGGTATCCGTGTTTCTCACAGGCTGCATCGCGAGGCCAGGCATAATGGTAGATGCTGCCAGGGTTGACTGCGCATACACTGACGGTGCGTATGAAGATGGTGCGCGCAGTTCATGACTGAGTGATGATGTCGAAGCGCTAGGGGCATGGCCGAGGAATGGCTGACTGGGTCTTCTCATCATGGGAGGAACACGGTCAAAGCCAAACTGATGATGCGCGTTAGTGAACCATTCAGGTATGCAAAATTGAAGGAATCCTACCGAAGAGCTTCGACGCGACGACGTCTCGAAATGGCCAGACCGTTTTTCGCGAAGGTTAGCTTGCAACGCAAGGCCTGAATCATTTCTGGACATGGGCGTTGAAGGCATAGGAGGGAACGCTGCCGAGACTGGAGATATTCTGGGTGATGGAGGAGAATTAGTGCTGGTCTTGACTGTGTTCGCGGTCGATGGTCGATCATTCCCCCGACTCTGGACGCTTGACTGTAGGAATGCGTTGTAGATCAGCGGTCGTGAACTAGATGGCAGAGGTCCCGTTCCAAATGATGTGGAGTTCATCCCGATATACTGCTGTATTGACAGCGAATACGCCCGATGCGTAAATACTCCTGGATTCTCCGAGCAAAAGTTGTCAAAGGGGTAAGATTCAATGGCGTAGGCAGGAGGGCCTGTTGGTACTCCGAATCGTGTATGATGCGGTGCGGAATGCTGTAGCAAAGACATGAGTTTTCTCCGTTGCTGTCTGGGAAGGGGAGGAGCTTGTCCACCGTTGGTACCGACCATGTCGTTGTCCAAGTCAACCAAAACATAGTCGTCCTCTGGGTAATCGGCAGGCTCATATCTACGCTCAATGCCAACAATGTAGGGGCACGGCGCCTCGATAGTCTGAACGAGACGTGCAGGTAGAACTGGGATGAAAACGCCGGCCCATTTGAAAGGGTAGAGCAAGTTGGCTATTGCCATGCTTGCGAGGTGCAGCATAGCAGTGTGTGAGGAAAGGAGAATGATCTTGGACTCGGCCAGAACAAATTCGAATAGTGTGACGATGTTGGGTATGGATAAACATCGGAACAAAGCGTAGATGTCGATGCTACGCGACCCAGGCAGCTCGTTGACAGCTTCCTTGCGGGCGTACAGTCGAAGCTCGCGGACGGCTATTTCCACTTGGGTGATTGATGTGATAGGACTGAATGCCTCTGCGCAAAGATTGACGACGTATCGCTCAAGCGGTTGCCACATGCCGATTCGCGGTGAGCTCGCGGGAACTCGTTGTATCACGCCGTTGGTCATGGGCACAGCCACAGCCTTGAGCCATTCTTTCCAAAAGGGAGTCAAACTTGCATCACGACCCATGACACCATACGCACGCGGCATCCAGAGGCCAGTCTCACCATCTGTGAGGCCTTCGATCTTGGCGGCTGCGCCATGCCTCACGGGTCGCAGTAGATCTGTCATCAGCCCTATCTTTTCCTCTACCGCACTGATCTCATCTTCTAGGTTTTCGCGCTCTTCGGACTCAGATGCCACCGTCGGCAGCTGGGCTAGCAATCTTGACAGCTTTGCTCTTTCTAGGGCAAGCCGCTCGCCCAAGCTGCTGGCAAGTTCCCGCTCTTCTGGATTCATATGCAGTCTGCGCCATTCCTCGCACTGGCGTTCGAGACCTTCAGCTGCTGTGGCATTCAGCGGCAACCAGACTATCATACAGATCCCATAGAGCTTGGAGTTATCAGCATTGGTCATGGCGAAGCCGTGCCACAGGGTTTTCGGTCGCTCGTCAGCCGAGACAACCGAGACATCATTGGGGAAAGCAAACATGGGCACGTAATCAGGGAACGGATTCCTTCGTTTCAGTTCCTCAACCATGTCCTTGGGAGGATAGCGGTCCAGGAGGACGGGTTCGTAGCGTCGTAGCAGGGGATGCATGTTCGGCTCAGGGTTGAATGGCTGTGGAGCGGGAATGACGGAATTGTAGCCAGACATTCGTTTTGATGTGCGGATAGATGCTGTGTCCCTGTTAGCGATGTATAGGAAAAAAAAAACACTAAATGACACCATGAAATATGAAGGAACACAAAACATGAGGCAGTGCATCGACCGCATCGACTCACCTTGGCGAGCCATGGACGAGTTCCTCTTGAGGCTGCTCTGCATGGTCGATAGGCGCCTCCGGATGCTGCCTACGCCCGATCTAAGGTTTCCACCTCCATCTTCATGCTGGTGCTGCTGGACACGCTGTGGACGTGGGCGTGGTTTGGTGGGCGTGGGACGATTTTGTTGGGCGACGCCTGCTGTGAACTGTATCTCCTCTAAGAATGTATCGCGTTCCGAGGCGAACTTTCTCAAGGCATTCTCGAAATCCACGTCGCTGAGTCCCGAACCACCCAGCTGGACGCCCTTTATGGTTGCACTGCTCCTGTTGCTCGGCGACTGTTTATACTCGCCGTTGACTACGGTGCCTATAGACTGGCGATGCTCGAAACTCAGACGTGCTGATTTGCGCTTGGTACCATCGGCATTAGACAAGCCGTCCTGCGACTTGGGGCGCACCGAGTCGGTCTCTAGGGCGCGGTCTTCCTCGATGGTTTCGTCTACGTCGACAGGGGGCGGCGACGAGAGCGGAGAGGAAATGCCATTGAGGCCGTTTGGTTGGGAGCGAGGGTCGTAGACCTGGGACGATTCAATGCCTGATATGAAAAAATAGTCGGCGAGGGGCGGCGAGGTGTCTGCATTTTCTGGAGCCATGGCGGTGGCTAGGACATGTGATATCCAAAAAAAAGAAGGGGAAAAAAGACGGCGGTCAAGGAGTGATGGAGGCGGAAACTTGTTAGGCGGGCGTCGAAGTCGGCAGCTCGATCAAGTCATTTGCTCGACCCAGACGGAGTGCGGGCAGAGACGTGCAGGTGGTGCACGGGAAAGCTTGAGACGGTGTGACGGTGACAGGCGATGGCAGCGGTTGTTGTGTTACACGGGCGGGCTGGACGGGCAGAGCCTGCAGGCGGAGAGAGGGGACGAGGTCGAGGAGCGTCGAGGAGTGTGAAGCGTGTGGAGCGTGTGGTTCGGGAGGGAGATTCTGGACTGAAGGGCCCAAGCCGGCGGTTGGGGCACGTCTGGCACTGATTAGCGGCTTATCGCGGTGCTAGCTCTTGCGCGCAGGGCCTTCGTCTGTTTCTGTGCAGCCAGCCCGCCCGCCCGCCCTCGTTTCGGTCTCTTCTTTCTTTTTCCGCGGTGCCAGACCAGACGCCAGACGCCAGATGCCAAACACGCGGCTTCGGCGTCGGTCTGGCGGGCGGTGCTGGCACTGTGTCGCGTCCGCTCGCGGGCTGGGAGCGGAGGGAGTGCGCGCTGCAGCAGCCTCGCCTAAGCCGCGCGCACGCTTTGGGACGACGGCTCAGGCCCGCATCCCTGCTGGCCTCCCCAAAGCGGATCCCCCCCTGAGCAGCCACGGCAGGGGTCGGATGGCGCTGCTGGGCTGCTGGGCTGCTGGGCTGCTGGGCTGCTGGGCTGCTGGGCCCTCTTCCTCCTGGGCCCCGTCGCGGACACGCACTCCGCTGCGACGCGACAATACAATATAAATAGATGGTCGCTGTGCTCGACCCGGGCTGCACACAGCGAGCAGGGCGGGAATAGGGGCCCTCGTCCTGGCGCGCCTTCACACATACACACACACACCACGCGCGCACGTCACCTGGCCAGACGCTCGCCGACGACCCAGGCACCCAGGGGCTCTACGCGCGACAGCTCCCGCGTTTCCATCCCATCTCGCCGTGATCGCCGCCCTCCCCAATCTTGTCGTGCAGCCTGCGCCACGGCACGGCGCCAATCCGAGAGACCCTCAACCCGTTCGCTCGCCAGCTCGTCATTACCGCATGCCAGCCTCTGCGCCGTCCCAGGCCCACCATCCTCGCAGATCCCAGCGAGCTGCCCTCAGCGCGAGAGACAAACAATCCGACGCCCCCCGGTCGTGGCCAAATCCGCATGTGCCCCCGCAGCTCTGCTCCCTGCCCCTCCGCCCGTGTGTACATACAATACACGTCCATGCCATCCCACCGCATGTGCTCTGTCTCCCCTTTCGAAACGTGTTTTCTTCCGCCTCTGCATCCTGCCGCCCGGCTGACAAGTCGTCCCTGGAGCTGCCCGCCGAGCGCGCTAGCACCCACGGCTGCAGGACGCAGTGAGCAGCTTCAATCTGCCTGTGAATTACGCAATTAATTTTCCGTCAACTTGGTATGCGCAAAAGTCGAGCTGTGGTCCGATTCATACAGCCCCATCCCTGCCGTCTGTACCCATTGTACAATACGCTGACCTTCCGCTGGAAGGGCGCGGCATGGCTTTCAGACCATCACTGCCTGCGCCTGTCCCCCGACGCACAGCATGGTGTAAACTTTATCGGCCGGCCGTCCACAGCCTTGGGCTGCCTTAGCACCGTTTCAGTTTTTCGTCGGTAGCCAAGCGTGGACTATCGTCATGCAGGTACACATTGCAGCTGTCACATCTCGTCCAATAATGAACCCGAGCCCATTCGATGCATCCAGGCCCACGCAGTCAATGTGCTTTTTCCCATTGTTTGCTTGCCGACGGCAAGCAAATGTTAGGTACCACGTTAGAATCTCATACCGCGCCCATTCAGAAACAATCCGGATGATTACCGCTGATGAAGAGGCGTTTGGCCAGTGCCTGGGGACTGCAGCTGTCCCCCAGGACTTGTAATCATCAAATCAAAATAGATTGCAAACGAGACGCCACAGCCTCCTTGACTGTGTAAAGAAAGGAGACTACCATTCATCTCTAACATACCCCGGCCTGTGTACAATATACATCTTCCATGGAAGCCGTACCGAAGCAACAGAACAGGCACCAAAATAGCCTCGCCGACGCGGCGACGACGACGACGACTCAGATACCGCCGACGCCGAGGCACGAGACCCACGTGGCTTGCGGAGGCATCCGCAGACCATCAGTCGATACTCGAGCGCAAGAAGCTTAGCAAGTGTTTTGATGGATTGTGGACATGGGGCATGGGGGCATGGGGGCATAGGGGGCATAGGGCATGGGGTGCGTTGGAGGGGCGCTCATAGTGAAACTCTGTGTCCGTTTACGTCGAGAGTGTTGAACACGTCATCTGCCATGGAGAATGGGCTCTATTGTATTGTAGATACGGTGCTTGATCTGCCAAACAACACAAGATTAGCGAGATTGGTTTCAATGCTACATAGCTCCGCATCCAACCGATCGTGCCGCGTTGTAGTGATGGTGTCGAACGCGACAAAGATCGACTGCACCATGTTCCGAAGCAGCCACACGACCATGTACAGCAACAACCCTTATCTCCGAGACGGTTCTGATTTGGCGTGCTACGTGCTTGACCATATAGATCCGCATGTCTGCAGGCTATCGGTCCGCTACAGCTGAGCGAGCAAGACCCTGGCTGAGCTAGCAAATGTCAGGCCAAACGCCCCAAACGGCAGAAGAGCGAGGGATCAGCCTGTAGGTTACTCTACTCATTGGATCGTTTTCAGACGACCCTGACAATCATGGTGCCTGCTTCTAGTCCCCAGCTCTTGTCGAACTTACTCCTATAGCATAGCAACGTAAACATGGGCCTAACCAGTTCAAGAAGGTTGCATGAAGACATGTTCTGATATCGGTCGGTCGTTGTGCAGCATCGCCCATCCTCTGAGCCATGGCTTCTCATCAATCTCTTCTCTTGCTGTAGTATTCTCTCCCACAGGCTTCTGCCTGACGTCACACCCACCTCAGCCCAACCTCCGCCTCCTACCCAGGCAGCCGTGCGCGCCGCCGCGGCCAGTGTAACACGTGACCAATAAGCCCGAAGTCTCGCCTAGCGACGCTAGCGGTAAGCGAGGCCTCCGACGAGTATATAAACCCGCCTCTCCCCCGTCCCCTCTTCTACTCCTTAGCTCTCTTTGCCTTTTGGCTTAGATCAAGTGTAGTATCTGTTCTTTTCAGTTTAATCACTGAAATGCCTTTACGTAAGGCTTCATGATTAAATCACTTTTTGCAACCAGGCCTCCTCTCACTGAGCTTGCTCATAGTTGAGGCCACAGTGCCTCTGGACCTACACCTCTTCCAGACGGCGCGAGATAACTTGTTCATCTTTTTCATTAAGTAGCTCGACGGCTGTTGAGCTCTTGAGGAAGAATTTTGTTTACAATGTCTTGCCGTCTGTCCGTATGTAGAGAGCATGGCTAAGAGGGCTGGTTGAATGTTGCGCAACAAATAACAGCACCTAGCTGACTAGTAGGGTGACCTGTGCATGAGCGTGGGCCTATTGTTTTTCCTCCCTTCAACATGTCATGATAATGGAGAAAATCATTGTACACTTGGAGATCTGGCTCTTATCTCAAATCGTGTGCGCTGCATTGCTTGGGACAGCTCTCGGTGAGCGCGACTTGGAAAAGAGGAACAATGAAACAACTTGAGTATATCCAATGTCACATGACCTTGTAAATCTTAGCATGTTCCTTAGTGGGTACATATGTAGCGTAGGCGATTGTCGAATACATATTTCTATCACGTAGCATCTCTCGTCACACCCAGCAAGCCTCGTGTGCAAGCTTAGACCCGTGAGGCATACAAAAAGGAACAATGAAACGGTATACATACCCAGCAAGCCTCGTATGCAAACATAAACCCGGGAGGCATACAACGAGGTTTTCGCTGCGAGCCTACTCCGCCTCTCAGTAGCGTATGGATGACCAAGAGATGGCTTACGGCTTGTCTACAACTGGTTTATGGCTACTACGGATGTGAGCAAGATTAGGCTAATCACGGACGACATTCCCGGTATCCGGTGTGAATGTCACCGGAGGCATACATGGTCACGAATATGTAAAGGAAGACTATCGCAATAATAGTGCTTATCTAATTCAGCGTTATTGTTGGTGCACGAGATGTACTATTACGATCTTGCCGTCGCCTTTACGGCTAGCTTAGTCGGATTGCCTACAGTCAATGCTGGAGTACCTCACATACAATCCCTGGGTGCCGTGACGGTACTCAGTGACAACGGCCTTGCTGGTATGTCACCTACCTACTGCATATTTCGACTTCCCGATACTTTGCTGACCAACACCAGGTAATCTCACCACTCAGACTACAGGCGCACTGCTCCTTCCGCCTTCCACATACTCCAAGGCTGCCCAACGGTGCGCCTCGTTGAACGAAAAACTCTGGTCTTTCTCAAACTCCAGCTTCTCTGGCGGCTTTCACAACGCCTTATCACACCAAGCGTACCTGAACCCCGCGAACACTCCTTTGAAATACTGGATTTCGTCTTCTGCCCCCGACGCCGGACTCTGCTCCGCAATCGCCACAGATGGCACCATCTCCCAGAAGCGCTGTAAAGACGTCTTACCGGCATTTTGCACGAACTCAGGTCCCATTTCTAGCGCAGGGAAATCAGACACCCGGCCAGCATTACGAGTGACAGTGAAATCCGGTACGCAGGATATCACGGGCTTTCGCGACTTCTACACCTGGCAATTCCGCGGTATACGCTTCGCCTCCCAGCCCAAGCGGTTCACCTTCTCAACCTTGTACAAAGGATCGGGAAAGGTCGACGCAGTGAAGTATGGTCCAGGATGTCTACAAGGTCCAGACCCACGATGGCCGGAGCTGAGCGAAGACTGTCTATTCATAAATGTATGGACGCCCTACCTTCCCTCCAGCGCCTCCCCGAAAAGCCAACGGAAGGCGGTCATGGTGTGGTTGTATGGCGGCGGAAACACCGCAGGCACGGGTACCGATCCGGAGAAAGAAGGCGGGAATCTTGCGTCAAGAGGCGACGTCGTAGTTGTGACCTTCAACTACCGAGTCGGCAATCTAGGCTACCTTCCTTTTGATGATGGTGTACATAATGGAAACTATGCGATCTCGGACATGTTGAATGCGCTGCGCTGGGTGCAGAAGAACATTGAGAACTTTGGTGGTGATCCAAAAAGGGTAACGATCTGGGGTGAAAGTGCGGGCGCGACGAATGTAAGGACGTTGTTGGCTGTTCCCGAAGCGGAAGAGGAGGGCCTGATTCATGGGGCTATTATGCAGAGCATGCCTGGGGTAATTGGCTTCCGAAATGGCTTCATGCAGTGGGAATCACCAAGCACAGTGTATGAGAGGGTGACAAAGAAAGTGCTGTCGGAAAGCGGATGCTCCAACTCCACCTCCGAAGTCGAATGCCTGAGCAAGTATGATGCACTCAAGTGGTCCAACGAGCCCGGTCGCACACAAGCTAGCGGTCCGGTCCGCGACTCCAACCTCCTTTCTACTCGTGCTCTACCCCTATCCGGACCTCTTTCCCACAAGCACAACATCCCGGTCCTCCTGGGCGTCAACAGAGACGAGGTATCCTACTACTTTCCCAACCCAACCACAAACTTTACTTCGAATCTCGAGAAGATCTCCGCCATCGCTGATATATCTGTTATCTACCTCGCCAACTCCTCCTTCTCGCCTGAAAGACTCCCCTCATGGCCAAGCTTCACACAAGCAGAGAAAGAAGCTGCCGTCTTCAACGCCACCTCCAACCTCGCCACATCCCTCTTCTTCACCTGCCTCACACACGCCTTCTCCTACTCTGCTTCCAGAAACAGCATCTTCCCCGCCGCATACGAGTTCGAGTTCAACCGCACCTACCAAACGCCCCGCTTCGGCGACGCTGCGAGGCCAATATGCGGGCGTGACATCGCCTCTCCGGATCAAAAGGAATACTACAAGTGCCACGCGGGCGAGGTGCCGTACACATTTGGCAATATCCTGCAGCAGGGGTGGCCTGATCGCGATGGAACGGACACGAAGTTTGCGAGGCTGGTTGTAGATTATTGGAGCGCATTTGCGAGGACGGGGAGTCCAAGTCCGGAACATGGGTATCTTGAGGCGAGGGGATACGAGGAGAGTAAGGAAAAGATTGAAGACGCTAGGATATGGGCCGGTGACGGAAGGGAGGTGATGAGGTTGCAGTGGAGTGGGCTGGGTAAGAAATCGATTGATGAGGATGCGGTGGGGTGTAGAGAGCTGGGGTTGGGAAAGGATTTTTATGAGAGTTATGATTATTCTGCCGAAGATGTAGACTTGTAGTTGGGGTAGGTAGGATTGAAGATCTATAAGTTCAAGTCTGAATCAAAGGTTGTGGGACATCGGGCACGATACATGAGCTGAGTCCCTCTGTGAAAGGTCATGCGAATATGCTCCAGCGGCTCACATTGCGTTTGATATAAGGGATGGCGTGAGACGCGGCGTAGTCGATGCCCATGCATGTCGAGTGTTGTTGACGGTCCAGTCTTCAATGCAGAGCCTTGTTCTCCCTTCCTTAGTCGATACATTTCCTATCGTTTGGAACGATCGAGTTATAAAATAGCCAATAAAACTACATCCTGCATAGAAAGGGCAATTTTCGCACCATGGAGAACCTTCTTGCGCAGTGGTTAGCTACCTTCACCCACTCGCGATTCGGGACTATGCTAAATGTTGTGAGTGATTACATGGCCATCTTTGCCGCACAGTAGTCTAACAACAGCAGGTAAAACGAGATCGTAAAGACCCTCCCATTTGTCAAACCCAAGAACAAGACGACAGCCCTTAACAGGGAACGGTCGCAAATCAATGACGGACACGTAAAATATCAAGCTCAGCGTCCCTTTAGAACCAATCTAAACTCCTTTGGTCAGTGAACCCAGACTTTTACGTTCTAAGATCGCAGCGTTGATGTCGCGGTGCTATGAATGAGATGGGCATGGCTCCACTAACAGAATAAGAGGCTACCGGTAGCTGGATGGCTCTGCCAGCGATTTATTTACGGCAAGCTCGTTAGGAGAAATTATATAGCCTTGAGTTTTTTCGGCAAAAACCATGACCTTGTCGAAAACTTGCTCATATGTACTTCCAGATTCCGGATCCAAGGTAATATTGTCTAACCCAGAGATAATTTGTTCCATGCTAGTGAGTTGATTACGGGCGCGCTCCAGAAGTTGACTAAGGCAGATGGAGCGATATTAGCTAGCCGTCGAGCTATCCGTAGATGACGGCGTTTGTGGATATTAGGCGGTATAAAGTCGTACCTTAACAAGGTATCTAGCATGTTAGGGATAGGACAGTAAAACGTGAAGATGAACTGTTGAGTTCGACCAACTATATATCAGAAATATTCTTTTTAGTTTTTGTAACAGTGGAAGCACCGTTATAGGAACGCAAATTATCTCTTTACCAGGGAAAACATGAGCTCATGTCGAAGTTTTGTCTGTATCTACTACCTTGGTCGGATGGTTTCTTATAAAATATCATTGTCTATTTACTGTAAGCAAATTCTTATTAGTCTATAGAGAAACCTTATTACTAGTAATCTGTAAGATCACTACTTAAACCGTACCCAGGTCACCTCAGCAGAAGTCACTAACACCGCCTCTTTAATTCGACCGCTGGAGCTTTCAGCCCACTAAGTTATGCATTCCTTAACAAGCGAACTCTCTGGTACGGATGCACCTTCTTCAAGGGCGACGGCATGCCAGCCTACTCACAGTACTTATTCACTTTAGCAAGTACACAGGACAGGATTTATAAATGTCTTCTTCTTGGAGATTTTTTTCGTATATTTATAGTTGTATCTAGTCGATCCTGCCAAGTATTTTCTTGATGGAAGTCTACTTCTTCGGTTGTGGTGAATCCAGTGTGACGTCTTTGTGTTTTAGTTTTTTGCTCGTGCTGATGACTTCCTTATTATCTTAGAGATAAGAGAGTTGGTTCAAACGAGTGTGAAACGTTGGAATTGGGTCTTCCAATAGGTACTATGTAAAGGCCTCCGATCTCCTAGCCACATTTTACTATGCCATCCAATGCAATAACCGGGCGTTTCGGCAGGGCGGTAAGTACTGACATACGTTGTACAGCTTTCTGCGACTCTTGGGTATTTGAGCTTGCTCTGACGTTACTAAGATTAGGGATTTGTGATTTTATACACACGATGCGAAAGAATCCAAGCCCAAAAACCCAAATTCAAGTCGTGCCGTCGTTCTTGATATCAGCATGATTGAGTCGTAAATTATTGTGCAAACTGAACGGTTACAGCCAGTGCCCACTCACTGAGCTGGCTGATTTGGGCCTAGTAATGGATGGGAACTAAGCCTGGGGATAGCAGTTGGGAATTTGATGGTAACAATGCGACAATAGGAGACTGGTAGACATTGAATACTTTTTCGGTAACTTACTGGAATCAGCCATACCAGTTATCCCGCAGATGATAACAACGTCCCGAACAAACCATGAAACGGTCCACATGACATGACAGCGTGCGTCAATTCTATTACAATCGCTAATCGAGACCCAAATGGCAACGCCAGATCCTACAGTACAGCCCGCCAATGCACCCAAACGTAACAGAAGCCTTTTCCCCGCCATGGTATGACATTGCCGTGATTTCCCCCCTAATCTCGAATTCAAGTCCGCTAGGTGAGCTTCTGCTTGATGAAGAAGGCGCGTAGATGCGATAGCTGCCATGCGCATGTCACACCAAGCACAGCGAGCTGAATCAGTGTCCAGCGGACGACGCGGGCGTTCGTAGACTCGGACTGATCGCGAAACTCTGCTTCGCGCTCCTGTAGTATTGTTAGCCGTCTTCGATTTCACCAAACGCTGAAAAAGGAGACTTGAACTAACCCTCTGGAACACTTGCTCTCTTCGGATATCCTGAAGCCTACTGTTCAAGTCCATAACCTTTTGAACGATATCGTCAATCTTGCCCTTGTCTGTACTCTCAATCTTGCTCGTCTCGCCAATCGCCAGATCCAGGGTGAACTTGACAGTACCATGCACACCCCCGAACCACGAACCACCTGAATCCACGTTCTGCGGCGTGACGCACAGCCTGTGCTCGCCACTATCTGCTGCGCTGAAGGTGAACTTGCCGCTGTTCTTTCCGCGCTGGGCTACCACACGGTGGTTGTTGTCGAAGGTCTCCTCGACTGTTATGAAGACGCCTACATCGGGCTTGGAGATGTACGTATGCGTGGCGTCGTCCCAAACCTTAGCATCATAGTGTCCTATATATGTCAACTAAAACTGCGCTGCAAGATACTACAGGTGGTATCTTACCAACTACCAGTGTGTCTTTTGGCAGCTCCTCGAAGAAGCACTTTTGAACTGCTCCTTCGATGAAGAAGTGCAGTGCCTGCGTAGGCACCGCCAGGGCGGCGGCGAGGAGAACCGAGGATCGCCACATGCTAGAATGTCAATTGCAGCGTGGGAAAAAAGCGTGACGCCGAGTTGTGTATTGGCGTGCTGGCTGGTTCGACATCTGAAGTCGAGAAACCGTGTCGCTAAGTCAGGTGCCTGCAAGCGGTTAGCCCGAAACCTAGGCCTGGGGTATGTCGCCCAACTCCGCCCACCACAAATCTAGCATCTCGCCGACAGTTCGGTCACTCGGTATTTATTTAACTGTGTGGCTACTCTGGGACTTCGATTGGCTCCTGCGTGGGATATCTTCAGTTTTTGGAGATAGACTCATGCTGAGACTGGCCATTTACACTTTGTGATTCTCCCTAGGACTGTGTCCACAAGCCACGAAATGCAAGTGCGTGGATGTATTTCGCTCGAGTCAGTATCTGGCTAGGGGCTATTGTAAACGGAGAGTCGTCGATCAGGAACGTTACTGCTGATAGATTTTCCGCAAAAGCCGACCCCGCATCATCTATGCTTACACGGAAGCCATCAACCTAGGCTAACCACCATATTTAATAAGAGGCTCACCCTCGATGTACCGCGCAATGATCTGCATCCTTCTCAGCCCTTTGCACTTCCAACTTCAACACTGCGCATTGTGTCGGTCTAGAGTTCTATCTGGACCAGCATTTCCATCCCGATTCCTATCATACTCATTGAAGACCGTCACCACCAAACATGTCTCTCTTCCAACCTGACCCTTCAACACTCCAAACCCTCAAATCCACTCCTAAAACGATCCTTATAACTGGTGGTGCGTCAGGTATCGGCCTGGCTACTGCATCCCTCCTTTCTTCTCTCAACCCTTCGCACAACCTCATTCTCCTCGACCTCCAACCACCTCCACCCTCCTTCTCCCACTCTCCAAGTAACACCCTCTTTCAACAGTGCGACATCACATCATGGGAATCTCAGCGCTCAGCCTTCGAAGCTGCCTACGCACGCTTTGGTCGCATTGACGCCGTCTTCGTCAACGCCGGCATCGCAGAGTACAAGGACCAATTCTTCACGGATGAGCTCGATGAGCAGGGGAAGCTGAAGGAGCCGGATCGCAGGGTGCTCAGAGTGGATATGGACGCCGCGTCTGACACGACGAAGCTCGCCATCCATTATCTGCGGAAGAACAGCACGGGCGGTGCGTACATACACACATCCACCTCGTCTTTTTTATAGGGCTCGTATTGACGTTCGCTCAGGCTCCGTCGTCATGACGGCGAGTCTGGCGGGCTATCTCGCGTCTGCAGGCGCACCACTATACAGCGCCGCGAAACACGGAATCGTGGGCTTGATGCGTGCGCTCAAGGGCGAGACGTCGAAGGTCGGCATCGCGGTATCGGTCATTGCGCCTGGCATCACTGTTACACCCATCCTGATTACCGGCAACGCTAAGCCGGAGAAACACGATCCTGAGGATTATGCGAAGGACATGGCCTCGGCTGGCGTGCCTATCAATCGCGTAGAGTCTGTGGCCTTGGCCGTGTGCTGGTTGTTGAATGAAGAGAGCAAGGTGAGTTTTGCGTTTACAGCATCATGTTGTTATAATGTCATCTATTGCGGAACGGGAGGAAATGAAATGGGGCTCTTTGCTAATAGGTGTGAATCAGGCCAACGGCGCGGGCATCTTCATTCAGAATAACAAGTTCTGGGACTTTGAACGCGCTCTCGCGAAATCACGCTCTGCCTGGATGAATGCTGAGCTGCTCAACGAGTTCCGTACTGGCCGCAACGCCAGCATCTTCAAGCGCATTCCTGAGACAACCCCATCAAAGTCAAAGATCTAAGCACCAGCCAAGTAGTAGTAATCTTGATTATTCAAGCCTTTTCCTCTCAGAAAAAGATATCAACTGTGTTATTATTGTCTCGTTTTAGAGTCCAAGTGAGAACCCTATCACCTCAGGCCCAAACGCCGACGCTATGCATATAAGTATTTGTTGAAGGTGGCAGGAGCAGGCTCTTCACTTCCTCACCCTCTTCGTACTTTTGCTGCTCCCTTGGCTCAGCACACTAGCACTCCGCTTATGGCTGATACTTGCCCCCCTGCTCACTGCCTCGCTCGCTGGCCTGCTCTCTTCTTCACCCTCCGCATCTGGGTCTGCATCGTCATCGTCTTCTTCCCCTTCAGCGTCCACATCTACCTCTGCATCTCCGTCGGCTTCAGCGTCTTCGTTGTCGTCGTCACCATCGCCGTCGCCATCCTGATCAGGTGTGTCTTGGTTCTCCGAAGTAGGGGGCTTGGCACCAGGATCCATAGATGTTCTCGTAGACAAAGATGGCTCTCCTGTGTGTGCCTGAGAACTGCGGCGTTCTTTCATGGCCTCGAGGACTTTACATTCTCCCTCCTCTTTTTCTCTCACTTTTCGCACATCGAGCAGCTTACCTACCTTGCCTACAAGCTGTTCGAATGCCTCGCCGACTTTACTGGTGGGAATGCTGATCACCTCACCGATACCTAGCTCAGCCAATGCAGTCGCAATCTTCTGCGTCTGTACGTTGCTCTTGGCCTGCCGCATCTTGAGTAGCTTATCGGATCCAAAAGTAACGCCCGACTGTAGGCGATCATGCGTGGAGGCATTGTAACGGTATTCTTGCTGTGGCGATAGCGTGCGGACAGGTGTCTGTGCAGATTGGTTGGTAGCCATGGATTGACGACGTGCTGCAGCGGACATTTGGGCGTTGGCGGAGGAAGGTGTCTGAATAAGATCGTTTGCGTTGAGGCTGAGGCGTGAGGGACCAGTAGCGCCACCCGATGCGCGCTTCTTGCTCCTATCCTGCTGGAAGAGTTGTTGGAATAGAGCTTGAAGAGCTTGTGATGATGTGAACGAGGACAGTCCTGCCGAGACTTGTTGGTTGGGAATCGGGGCCTCTAGGCGAGCGCGCAGCTCTTCACGCTCTGCATCCAAACGATTTGCGGCCATATTGATACGCTGGAGCTCCGCGAGCAGAAATTCCTCCTCCTTCACCTCGTCCATGCTACGGTTCATGAGCGCAGCAGCCAGCGTTTTCCTGTTGCGTTCGATGTTTGGATCGAATTTCGAAAGAGTTTCGTATAAGCTGTATTGATCTGCATCCATTTGCATTTCAGGTATCCGTAACTTCATTAGCTTCGCCGAGATGTCGTAGAACCTAGCTTTCAAATCTTCCACACTGCGTTGTTTTGGTGGCGCGAATGGAAGAGCTGCCAAAGCTTGACTTGTGTTTCCACTCGCCGTCTCTTGTGTCAGATGTGAATTATTTGCGGGCTGGTAATCGTAGCGATCCCAAATAACGGCCCACCGATATGAATAAACCTTCACGGTATCCAGTAGGTAATCCGTCTCTTCACGACTCCAGTCGTCGCTCCGTAGATGTGTATCATACTCTTCGTCGCTGAACGTAGGCACGTCAGTCTGGATATTGTATTTCAAGAACTCCGCGCTGTCCTCAATATACGATTCCGTAGCTTCGCCATCTTCCATAACAGTATTCTCGCCATTTTTTACAGGTGGTGCGACAGTAGGTTTGCGCCTCCAGTGTTTGAGCACTAGACCGTCGGTGCGAGCTTGGTTTGTAAACGGCTGCTGAATCCTGTGTTCACCCACATGGTCAGCATGCACTCGCACTCTGCAACGCATCCGAGATGTCTACCATTTCTTTGCTGGTCCCTGATTCTGCCTCTTCGCCCGGTATGTCTTCTTTTCTTCGTAAACTGCAACAGGCGGCGGCCGTTCTCCGTACAGAGCTGCAACTTCACGCGCAACGCCCTCTGGATGGCCTTGATTAGCCAAATAGAATTCTTGGGAGCGCTGGGTCTCCCAGAAACATAAAACACGTACGCATTCTCCGTACTGGTGCTGCGGCTTTCGCGCGCTTCTGCGTCGCACTCTTCTGCGTATCGCTGCCAACAGGCAGGCCAAGCATATCGCGCACATCCCGTCCGGACGCCATCGCAGGCGAATTTGATATCGATTTGCGTGTTAGCTGGAGCGGATAGCGATACGCATTAATGGATTTGCAGGGGGGTGTGGATTCAGATGCAGTTGCGATGGTCTCTCGTGGAGGTACGCACTACACTCAAAGCACACTAATCCTAAGTGTCACGTGTGAGAACATCTCCTTGAGGCCCATGGGTGTATGTATGAGCTGTCCCTGTGCCAAGCACTAAACGTTACCATCTCCATGAATTCAACCTACTTAGTAGAATTAAATAACTGCACACTCGCATATCACCCAGAAACAACTAACCAGGGAGGGAAAGGAAATTTTTTTGGAGGTAATTTTCAGCTCTATTGACCATCTGGCATAGCTACCTGTCTCCTCACACACTCCATATCACCTCCCCTCTTCCGGCCGATCGACATATAAAAGAGCGCCCTACTCGTTTCCACCACATACTATATGTTTTCACCGCAAGGCTGAGCAACTTGACAAGAGGACAAAACAAACCCTTCGACCCATGAACCAGAGCACTCCATGACGCCAAATATTCCAGCGAGAACTAAACAACATACCAGCGCCAGCCGCTTCACAACTGGCAGCAAGAATGAGGTGTACGTTGGGTAAAGCCGGGCCGGGACGGGAAGCCAGGGAAGCCGGTGATGAGTAGGTGAGAAGCAGTGTCGTCGATCATCCATTACTAACATAGTGTCGAAGGAAGATTTTGCGATCCCGTCTATGAATCATTACAAATACCTATACAGGAAAAGAACATGATGGTCGGTGCTAAAAGGCTTCGCTCAAGGACGGACTCCAGAATGCAATGGAACGAGATACGAAATAAACAGCTGTGCGCGATAGCTTCAAGAGCTGCCACCGCCACAGCATAGAATGTTCATGAGTTTCTTGCCAAAGCCAGGCCTTTCAGCATCCTGTCGTCGGGGTGGCTGTGCATTGGGGCTCTGTGCCGGCGTTGCTCGGTTCGACGTTAAGTTCGGCTGGCTGTGCTGGAATTGAGCCTGCGTGGACCCTTCTGGAGGAGCTAATTCGGCTGCGCTCTTCCTCTTGATGGCGTCCGGATGTCCGTACTTGCCCTGCTGGAGCTCTCTTGGGCTTCTTCCGGGCGGGCCCCGTGTCGCTCCTGGCTTTGGGAGATCCGCGTTTAAACGGTGGTGGTCGATGGGAAGATGGGTCTTCGGTTGCCTGTGCGGCTGGCCGTGAACATTGACGGCCGTTGACGAGTTGGGGTTCACATTGCTGTGATGTAGCTGCTGAACAGCCGATGGGTGTGACTTCATCACCTCCCACCCCTTGCCGTTATTGAGCTTCATCCAGTCATATTCACCATCTTCGACCTCTCCAGTGCTCTTCAAGGCTTGCGTGAAAAGTTCGCGGAGATAGTCATAATCAGGAGTGTCTTCGAAGCCCAAGTTACGGACGTAGCTGAGGTACTTGTTGAACTCCTCTACGAAACGTAAGCAACTAATCAGATAGTAAGGGAACGAACATACCAGGGAATGTATCACACAGATCCTTGATCGGCGTAGTCTGCTTCTTCTCACCAATCTTCTCGTACTTCTGCTTGTTTGTAGCTGCCTTCAACCCCTGCCACGGGAGTCCACCCCGAAGGAAGTACATGAAAACGTGACCGAGTGCTTCCAGATCGTCCCGTCGTGATTGCTCCCGCCCCAGATGTGTGTTGATACTCATGTATCGAGCTGTTCCTGAGAGGGACTTGCGCTCTCTGTACGGAATATGCTGCTTCGTCTTGGGGTCACGGTACTGCTTGGCCATTCCGAAATCAACCACGTGGATCACATTAGCACTCTTAGACCCGGGCCTGCCAATAAGGAAGTTGTCTGGCTTGATGTCTCGGTAGATGAGGTTCTTCTCGTGGATCGTTTGGACACGCGACAGCTAGGCTATGTTAGAAAAAGCGAGTTGAAGCAGTATTAGAAGACGGACCATTTGCTTAGCGACCATGACGACCGTCTTGATGGAGAACTTGCGGTTGCAGTGGTCGAAAAGGTCCTCTAAACTGGGGCCCAGTAGGTCGATGACCAAGATATTGTGCAGACCCTCCTGCCCAAAGTAGTACACGTTGGGAATTCCAGCTTTGGGAAAGTCAGCGTACGTTGAACGCGTGGTATGGATGGTGGTGGGTGCGACCAGATGGGATTGCACCAAGAGATATGAGATGCAGCGGATAGGGGAACTCACGGCATCCGACCAGGATCTTGTAGGTACGGTACTCATCACGCAGCTGGGGAGCATCACTCTTGCGCGGCTCGAACTTGATGGCGACCTGCTGCTGGTTGAGCAGATTGGTGCCCTCGAAGATGACGCCAAAGGAGCCTTCGCCAATCTTCTTGCCGACGCGATAGTGCACGCCCACGACGTTGGAGGAGCTGCTTCCTGAAGCCATTGCAATGCTCCGTGTCGAGTGTCAAGACGAAGCTGGTGTTGAGGCTCTCGGGCCGCAGGCGTGTGTGGCCCTTCGAATGTTGGGGGCTAAGCAGGCGACACGACGGAGATGAATAGGACGGTCGAGCTCGTCGGGGCGGGGCGGTGGTGGAGCGAAGAATGAGAGCAGCGGACAGGGGGCGAGCCTGGGGAGCCGCGAGAGGGCTACAGGCGTTGAAGAATGCAGCGGGAGTGGGAAAGAGAGTGGAGGTGTGCTGGGTCAGTGGAAGGCTTTGGCAGAAGGGGCGGGCTGGGATGCGAGATGGGGCCTGGGCGCTAGCAACAGAGGCTTGGGTCGTGCACGGGGAGACGGCCGCATTGGCATTGGCATTGGCATTGGCACCGCGCTCTGCACTGCACTGCGCTCCTCCTGCTGCGTACGGCTGCATGCCGTGCAGCCAGCCAGGCACGGCGAGCAAAATGACCGTGGTCTGATGACGGCCTGCTGGTGCTGGCACCCTGCGCTCTTCGCCTGATGCGGCCGCTGTCGCGCGCGCCGCCCGTCTGTCCGCCTGCCTCTGCCTCTGCCTCTGCCCGTCTCTGCTGCCCGCCCACGATGCTTTTTTTTCTCTCCCCAGTCTGGTCGGCTCCAGGTGCTGGCACGCTCTGAGGCTCAGCGGTGAATCCGTCGTCTAGTGCCAGCTCAGCTGCACGTCTGTCCATGTCACTGGCGGAATGCGGCAGGTGAGGTGCTATTTTGGCCCGGCGCATAATTCCGCACGTGACGTCCAATTTCACCTTCCGCTCCGCTCAGGCGCCGTGTCTGCGGCCTGTGTCGCCGCCGCGTCTCGGACTCAGACTCGCCTCGTAGCCCTCGGCCAGCGCCGCCAGACATTGACACGTCTGCTGCACATCTTGCTGCCGCTCATGCGCGCCAACTGGCCCTTGGTGGTGCGACCAGCGCTGTTGCGTCCTCTGCTCGCTCCGCTGCCCATTGGCCGACCCAACGCGGGCAAGCGCGCCGCGTAGCTCGCTGCAAATTGCCCTCCGCTCCGTCGTCCAAACCACGCCGTGGTCGACGTCGTGCCAATCCCCATTTTTTAAAAACGGTCGAGAACCTCTCCCGCTCGCCGCCAATGAATCATTTGCCCTTCGTCACGAGGAACGTCTTGCTCCAAAACACGACTCATTCGGCTGCACACATACGTCAAGTAAGCTTACCAATGCAGCAACCCACAGTACCCACGCCATCCTGACCTCGCTCGCTTGACCCTCTCGTTTAGGAAATTTGGGAAACAAGGTGGCTAAGCCGGCAGCCCGAGGCCCATGGTGAAGCCCAGGCTCTGTCCGCTCGTGGTCCAGCAAAGCTTCCATTGTACAGACCATCTGCCTGCTGATTATGTTTGTACATGTACACAAACCCTCTTCCCTGGACGGCATAAAGAAACCAATTCCGTGCTGTTGCAACCTTACCATTCGTTGTTACCAATGAACCTGAAATCGCTTGCTAGCATGCCGAATGTGATGAACGCCGTCCCATGCCCCATGCCAGTTGTGTCCTGTGCTAGTCGCCAGTTGGCTTTTTACCCTTTCACGCCTCCTCCATCTCCACATCGACAACCGTAGCCTCTTCAATCATGCCCTCGACACTTTGGGATATTTGTTCTGTTCCCTCCTCCACACCTTCCACATCGTCCCCCTCGCCCTCCTCATCGTCTTCGTGCTCAAAAGCATACCTGCCGGCTAGGAGAGCTGCCTTGAACCAGTCTTCCACGCGATACTTGCTGACACGCTCTTTAACCAATGACTCGTCCAAAAGGTTCTCCTCAATAATCGGTCGTCGTAGATCTTCCTCGGGAAATCGAAGGCATAGCTCACCATCCGTGCACCCCGCGCCATACATTTGTTCAATGGGTGGGGGGAGCACAAAGTTAACGTTCGGGTTCTGGACTTTGCCTGCTTGTAATCAGTAACACTCAAATCGCCATCGTCACGTAGAATACTTACCAACCATCATACCCAGCATCTGCCTGAACGTCCATCCTACCGTTGTATGAGCGAGCTCATGCATGTGCTTCTCGTCCGAGGGCTCACGAGAAGAGTTGATTTCTTCCCAGTTGTCCTGCAGCAACAACCTCTTCCAGATGAGTCCTGAGAGTCCCTGTCGAACAGTTCGCTGCAATTGCTCCCAGCTGATGATGAGTGCTCGAAGAGCAAATGCGAATTCGTTTGATGTGATGATATTAGGATCACCCTCTTCCTCATATGTCATCAATGTCAACACATCAATCATGAGGCATGGTTCCAGGAGACGGTGATGGATTAGCTCATTGAACCCCTGCTTCAGGAGCGATTGGAGAGCAGGCCGTTCTACCAGACGTCCTTGTCCGAATTCTGCCATGAGGAGTTCCAAGGCCGATTCATCGTCTAAGGCGCCACTGATAGTAGGAAGTAATCGCTCGTAGAGCTGCTCTTGAATTTTCGAGTACTCCAGCCGGTTCAGTATGTCCGTGGTAGCCACAGCTCTGGCTCTTTGGGTCCTCTCGTACCTCGCGTGTGCCACCTTGTCCTCCTCGGGGGGTTCGGCCACCGGGGACTCGGCTTCCGCTTCGGCATGAGCCATCAAAGATAACTTGGCGATGGACAGCTCTACTGAATAACTCCATACATTAGTCTCTCTCTTCGTCGCTGCATGCCGTAATGCAACTGCTGCTGATTCGTAATTCTTCTCTCCAGACACTTCGTTGATCCAGCACAGTTTCGCGCGAGTCGAGTGCCCTCTTATAAACTTAGTAAAGTACTTCTGGTAGGATGGCGCCTTTTCGAATAGCTCTGCTGTCCGGTTTGTCACAATATGTTTGAGGAAATACGCATGTGCCCAATCGTCTCCGTACTCCAGAAAGGCTTGGGTGATGCGATCTTTGATGCGGTTGAGCTTGATGTTGATCTCAGCTTGCTCCATCTTACTCTGGCTATTGGCCTTGCTGTCCTCAAGCCAAGTCGTCTCCTCCCAAATCAAGTCGACCAAACAAGGCATGTCTCGGTAATGTTCCGCAAGTTCCATTCCCTCTGTAGCAAGGCCAATACTCGCAAGCTGGAAGATCTGAACTGGCCGGGCGTTCACGTTCCATTCCTCTTTCAGAGCTTTACCTTTTTGCCTGTTTTTTTCGTCAGGCTGCTCGAGTGCCCACTGGAAACGCTCTATGTGAGTCTGGCAGTTCAATCTCACTAAGCGCGGATTGTCTTTCGCAACCTTCTGAGCAACTTCCTCTTCCTGGCTACTCTCGTAGCAGTCATTTGCGTATTTGCGCCCCACATCAATGAGGCTACGCAGAGAGTTGTTGATGTTGTGAGTTGAGGTCCAAAACTCAGGTATCGTGTCATAACCGCAACCGGGTTTCAGAATGCCATCGTCAAAATTGTTGGGGTCAAGACCATATTGCTCTGCTTTCTCTTGACGAAAGCGATATCCGTTTTCCAGTGCAATCATGAAAACATCATTTGCTTCGCTTAGACGTTGCATGATTGACTTAAGCTCCTTGCCACTGTCGGGTTTGATGTAGAACATCCTCAGGAAGCTCCATGCCCATGGTATGAGAACGTGTATCTGAGCGATATCTTTCAAGAAGTAATGACGAATTGGATCAGTCTCTCCTTTCCTGGGGTCGCTGGGGGTCTTGAATTTCTCATGAACTGCTCGGATCATGTCGCCCAATACATTCGTCTCAGTGTAGTCCTCAGGATGCGCCTCATACTCTTGCAATTTCCCTTGATACCACTTCCAAATTTCGTGGCAGGATGAGAGCTTTTCGGCGTTCTGCATTAAATAAAATCGGAAAGGGGAAGAGAGATGCACATCTTGTGTTTGTATATACTTAATCAGAACATCCAGAAAGTATCCACGCAAGATAAGTTGCTGGTCAACGGACACAGGATCCGGATCTACAGCGTCGAAAAGGGAGCACAGTATACCTTCGCTGACAGTTCGAACCGCTAGTTCTACCTCGGCATCACTGAATGAATACTTGTTTTTGACTGAGTGGTCCAAAATAGTACCAGGTATAACGCTGTAGAACGTAGCTTGGTAGAATTTGCTTGTAGCAGTGACTCTAGTACGAGAGTCTCCAGGGTTGCGTTGAGGCCTTGCGAAAACAGCGATGCGGATAATACCGTAGTCCTGAACGAATATGATTATGCTTGATTCTCCCGTCGGCTTCTTGCTTGGCTGCTCCTTTGCCTGGCCCACAATGCGCACATGAGCATCTGGTCGAAAGTAGACGCTATCTTGGAAAGTTATGGCCGAATTGCCGGTGTCAGCTAATAATTGAGCGTCTGGACTATCGTCCGGGAGGGTTAGCGACGCAACGACCACAGCACCCGGAAGCTGCACGAAAGCAGTGTGACTTGGGTTCGGCAAAAGAAGAGATCCAAAAGGCTCTTTGGAATGCTCGTCAGGATGATAGTTGCGCAACGGAACCATACGGCGGACCATTGCGGCTTCGTCGGCTAAATCTATTTCAAGAAGGGAATAGTTCACCGTACTTTGCCCGTTGAGTCCCACAAGAACGAGAAGAGTAGTTGCAGCATTTGGCTGCTTTTCCATGATAGCAAAGTCCAGAAGATATATGTCGTGCTGGCCGCGTGTCTCGTGTGGGCTACCATGTTGGACAGTGGCAAGCATGCTCTCGCGAACGTTCACCTCGCGCTTGAAAACTTGCTGTCCCGACCAGCTGAGATCCCATACCTGGAACTGACCATCCCTAGTAGCCGTGATAGCTTCCATTTGCCCCTTCGACTCAGACGGGCGTACTTGGACCGATGCAATCATCTTCCGGGCAGAGCCTCCAAGAAGGCCTTTGAAACTGAAAAATCTTCCACCGGAACCATTCAGAATATTGAACATGGTGATGTTGATGCTTGGTCGACCTTGCGCATCCCTTAGTGTCAATTGAGCTAGTCTGCCGCTACTCAAAACTAGAACGTAGCCTGCATGGTCTGCATCCACCAGGTTGCTTATGTATTCGCCAGCATATAGTTTTATCGAGCCCTCCAGAGCTTGTTTGCGAAGGGGGGAGTGTCGGCGTGTATCTGCGCTGTCAATATTCTCCCAAAACACTATCCGCCCCGTTGAGGGCGCCACGGCAACGACGCCATAATCGTTAGTAGGGCCGTTGCGTACAATCGCGCCAAGCGGCAATGGATTCGAGTTCTTCAATGCAACCGGGAGGGGAAGAGCAAGGGTCTTAGAGGGGGCAGATCCACTTGTATAATCCCAGATAAGGGCTTGATCGGAGGTCAAAGCGAGCGCAAGGCCGACAGTAGGCAAGGCGTAGGCGCGATATGGTACTACTAAGCAGTTAGAAACCATAGCTGAGGCATACCAGGGGGCATGACGACGTACTGGATCCGCCTAAGAGAGCAGGCGGGAAGCCGGGGAGTTTCTTGACATAGTAATTCGATGACATGTTCTGTACACCCTATGGTTAACAAGGGCTTCCCAATTTTCTATAAGATTGTACGCACCAAAAGATGCGGCATATCTTCTTTTGGTAGGCGTGTTACTGTCTTGACCTTCTCGCGCACAGGCATGTCTCCCAGCACGAGGCTCGACTCGACGCTACCGGGTCCAGCATGGCCGTTGGCGGTAAGGGTACCATTCCCATTACTCTTCTCATCTCCGGTAGGTTTGAAAGCCTCTTCGCCTACTTTGCTTCGTTTCCGCCGTGGCTGCTGCTGTTGAGGCCCATCAGAGTTGCGTGGTCGGCGACGGGGGTTTCGCAGCGAGCTGCGCGCACTGGAGATGGAGGCCTCCGGCGAGAACATGACAGGCGCGTGAGAGAGGAGCGGTGCGCGATGCAGCGCGCGGTTAGATGAGAGGTTGGCTCCAAGCGCGTGAAGGAGGGCAGTGGCAGCAGGGCGTTGTATGTTTTCGTTGTTGGACGCCAAAGAAAGCTCCCAGGCAGGGATTACCGAGTTCGAGCTTGGCGCGGAGTTAAGGCTTGGGCTTGGCCACGGCGACGACGGCAGCAACAAGCCTCCTTTTCTATTACTGTCCGCCGCCATCAGTGACTTATATTTATTGCTGGGGGACTACTCTATTCAACACTATTACGAGGCACCTTTTCCCCTTTGACAGACACCAATAAAAGCTATATGACCAAGTACTCTCTACCACTAGACTCCTCTTCCGTCGTTGTTCAAAACCCTTTCAATGGTCCTCAAATACGTCGATATATCTGACTTCGTCGCCTCAACGAGAGGCACGATTGCGACCTTACTTAGTATAGATGGCAAGACAACGTATGCGTCATGTATTGTCGACGGCTATATAACTTTCAATATTGCACCGCACGCTTACGACATGCTGGCAGGAGCTAACATTCGGCGAGAGGATTCGACCATTGGTTCTGATATAGTATTTTCAGATATTTATTGTTCCTCATAAGATAGGGTCGAAAGAAGCCCTAGTGAAAGGAAAATAGATGAGAAGACGCCGATTCCCATACATCTCACAGGCACTGTGCCACCAGTGGCCTGCGATTGAAAGCATAGTACATGATGTTGTAACTGCTTGCTCGGAAATCAAAGCAGTCCTCCATCTAAGCTACCATAGTCAGTATGACAAAACAAGACCCACTTCCCACGAGTCAACTAGCCAGCCGTCTCGCAGTGAGCCGTGAGCATACCATAGTTGCCACGTTGCGCTCCGTTACTTGCCCACCAGCCGTCCCTTTCGGGTCCAAGCTTCAGGACCTAGATCTTCTTGGTGCCATCCTCTTCCTCGACAGTGTTGGAGCTGGATGTAGTACTCTCCTTGTCCAGCTCACCCCCCATGGGGCCATGGAGTTCCTCTTCGAAGACCGGCTCGGGCTCGATAGTCTCGAACTTGGTCTTGAAGTCCCTGGTAGGATTCGTGCTCGAGTTGCTTCGGCGACGGGCATTGGCCATATTGTAGCCCATGTCCTCGACCTCCTCGCCGTCACGGCCCCTATAGACAATCCAGTCAGTCGAAATTTCCAAGCTGTCACGCATATATTCATACAAGAACATTGGTAGCAGTGTGGCCTTTGTAGGAAATGACAAAAACAATGCACTAAGCGAAGGGCGGGGCATACCAGTTGCCTTTTCCACCACCGTTCTTCTTGGTCTTGTTGGGGTCTTCGTTGACATGACCCGACTTGGCAAAATATCGAGGAAGGTGCTCCTCAGGCAGGGCGGACCCATCGGCAAGGCCGGCGTGGTCACGGTCAGTGTACTTATGGGAGCGAGTCACTAGCTATGTGTAAGTAAGGGAGGAAGGAGGGCTCGAGAGAATTGAGAAGACAAATATGACTCCTATTGGCATTGAGGCCTGAAAAACTCATTAGGGCAACGAGTGTAGGCTCCAAGAGCTCAATTGGCTCAATGGATCGAGAGGAAGGCACAAGGTAGGCACAAGGTAGGAAGTAGGAGATGGTGACTTACTGGTGAAATGGGCGTGCGAGTGTTGGATGTATGAAGGCAAAGGCCGATGAGGGGATGTCGCGGGTTCAAGTAGACGGGCGGTGCTAGGAGAAGCTCTAAGGCGTGTCAGTGAGGGGTCTCGTGATGATGAGCTTTGGCCACCGACGGTCGAGCCACCGTCGACAGACTGCAGCGGTGTGGAGTTCGTACCTTGCAGCGCTGGCGAGTTAGGCGGCAAGAAGACTGCCTGGTGTTTGTATTGCGGCCTTCTGTTGCTGTGTGGTACTCGTTTGCGAAGTGGGTGCTGCGATGTAAAACGCTGGACAAAGGAAGCTCGGGAAGGTGCAAGATCACGCGAGCGAGCGGGGTTTCAGCTGGGGAGCAACGCTCATTTTATACGATCACGGTCAATTGCAGATACTGGAACGACCCACTCCTGGGCTTCAGGACACGCGTGCTGCAACTCGGCCGCCGTCGTGGCCGCGATCTGCGGTGCCTGGAGCGGAAGCTGTCGAGAGTAGATATTTACGTCATTCGCCCGGCACCCAGCCGTTTGAGCAAATGTCTCCGGAATGCTGTGCGGGTAATCGCCGTCAAGTCAACCAAGAGTCTCTCTCGGATGAATTGCACATCTACTTGCGGCTGAATGCTTCTCCTATGAAGCCGCAAAGCAACCCATGAGCACAGCCATCCTCCACTGCCCTGTCGCATTACCCCAGACTCTAGCCCAGCGCTAAGTGGGTCTGTAACAGCCCGCAGGTGGAGCCGACTCGCAGAATTGCCAAGCCCAACCCGCCGTGCTCACGTAAATGGATGTGGATGCCCCGGAATGAGTCCGACTGCAGAGTTGCTGCGCGGCTCATCAGATCCGTAGAGGGGGTTGCCATTGGACACTCGGATTTAGTATAGATATAGATAAATACAAGCTTGAGAATAAGGAGATGTTGGGTCTGGTAGGTCACGTGAATTTCTGTAGTCTCGGAGTGCTCCCTTCAGCACACATATGCATGAGCGCTGTTCCGGTAAGTCACCTGACATTTCTCACCCCACCACGCGCCACGCCGAACCCGGCCAGAAATCTCTCACGCCTGCGCTTCTCGTCATTTCTAGCGCGTCTGTGTCCGTTTTTTTTCTTCAATCATACAATAGCCTACAGCAGTACGCACACCGTCACACACCCAGCTCTCAAATTCGACCAGCCAACATGACCCGCACGCTCCTTCTTGCCCCGCCATCCATTTCGGCGCACCCCGAAGTCCTAGATAAGGTTTATGAAATCCATGATCGCTCTTCTACCGACCTGCAGATGCTGGATCGCATCGCCGCTGGTCTGGTCCAGCTACCCTCCTCCACATACGACGTCGTTCTCTTCCTCACAGATGCCGATGGTACTACGCGCGAAAGTCACAAGCTGCTGGGAAGGGTTGTCATGAACAAGGTTGTCAGCACACTTAAAGCTGGGGGTTTCCTTAAGAGTCAAGATGGCGTGTTTGGATCCACTGGTGGTGCAGAGAAGACTGAGGCGATTCTTGCTGGCCTGATAGACGGTGCTGAGGGTATGATGAAGCCACAAGAGATGGAGAGTGTGTCAATACCTCTCAAACTCAGGAAGAAGACAAACGGAAACACAAATGGAGTCAATAGTTCCGGACCAGAGGCTTTGAACATGAACGGGAAACGTGACCAACCAGAACCTGTCAAGCCCGTAGGTGTAGGCTTCGTTGACTTCAGTGACGATTTAGACGATCCTATCGTTACTGGCGAAGACGATGACCTCATTGACGAAGATGACTTGATTACTGAAGAAGATATGGCTCGCCCGGTTATACAACGTATGTAACTTCCATGCTCCGTCGCAATAGTGCTCTAACTTGGCCTGCCAGCTCCAGAATGCCGTCCTAAAGCCGGAAAGCGACGCCGCGCTTGCAAGGACTGCACCTGTGGCATGAAGGAGAAACTCGAGGCCGAAGACGCAGCAAGGCGTGCTAACGCTGACAAGGCATTGGACACGCTGAAGCTTGGCGCCGACGATCTTACAGAAGTCGACTTCACTGTCCAGGGCAAAGTTGGCAGTTGTGGGAATTGTGCATTGGGGGACGCTTTTCGATGCGACGGATGCCCTTATATTGGACTACCGGCTTTCAAACCTGGTGAAGAAGTGCGGCTACTCAATAATGATATTCAATTGTAGAGAGAGAACGCCATGTCAGGCAGCTATTTCATTGTTTGCTATTACCCCGACCGATAGCATCTTAATGTATATACACTTTTATTCATACAAGATTGCATAGCGGAAGGCGCCACATCCGGATAATAACTCGGTAAAGTATAGATGCATACAACAAGTTACATTTTGCGATACCGCAACGTCCACTGTGACCAATTGTGTCTCCTTGTTGGCATTTGAAGACCACACACAGTAAGCCCAAGAACCAACGTTTCCTCTGTCGACAAGCTTGGGTGCACAGGATAAACCCTGCTAACGAGAACGATCTAAAAAATCTACCTATATGGAACTATGCAGCAGGGAGCTCATGTGTTCATTAAACAGGGAGGCTGTGGTAGCATTCAGTTGTCCGTTGGTAGCGAGTTCACCTACTCTACTAACTTTCCTCGATTTATATTGATCAGAGATTATGGGATCATTGTATCGGAGGAATAATTGGGTGATACGATGGTCGAGCTTTGTGTCCTCTGAAGGTGGCGGGCACTTGGCATCCCTTGCTGGTCATTCCTCTCGAATTCCCACATTCTTCTGGTTTTAAATGTCGGCTTTGACGCGAGAGCGCGCGCTGGACGCGACACGTCGAATGCCGGTTTTAAAAGATGGCTGCACCCGAAAAGTCTTCAATGTGTCCCCTTTCCCCGCCGCCGCAACGGTGGAGTTAGACAACCACACTGCAAAATGGTAGGCTTCTGGTAAGTTTCCATACCAGATAGTTTAGGCTCGTCCATTTTCTGATGATAGGAAATAGGAATATTGCCATGCATGTTGCGACTTTTTTTCTTATGCCGGCCATAAGTCTAGCATTGCTTGAAGTGAACTATCCACTCAGTTTACAGTTCCCACCAGTCGCTCGAGTTGGTACAGCATACAATTTCCAGTTAGCTCCTACTACATTTCAATCTAGTTCCGAGGCGCTTCAGTACTCTATCGCAAATGGACCTTCATGGCTCCACATACACAACAAGAACAGAACGCTTTGGGGAACACCGGGAGTGAAAGATGTTGGGATTATCTCATTCGTAATCGCTGCTTCTGGAGAGGCTGGCGCAGTAGCCAATATGGAGTCCAGGCTTATGGTTAAAGATGGTGAAGACGTCAAGGCAAATACAAATATCTCCGAGCAGCTCTCGAAAGCGGGCCAGCTTTCTGATTCAAGGACCTTAACTGTTTTGCCTTCGAGGTACTTTGATATTCGTTTCGACCAAAGTGTGTTTCAAACGAATGGAAAGAACCTTACTTATCATACCACACTAGCTGATCATACACCAATCCCCTCCTGGATCAGCTTTGACGCACAATCATTGCGGTTTTCAGGAACATCGCCCTTCGTATCCACTCCTGAAACATTCAAGATACTTTTAATTGCTTCTGATACGCCTGGCTTCTCGGAAGTCTCATTATCATTTGATCTGGACGTCAGTGCTCACCAACTATACTTTACAACCTTGAATGACAATATGACTTTCCCAAAAGGCGAGTCCTTGCACATAAAGGGGTTAAAAGAAAGGATATATCTAGATAACAATCTCATCCAAGATGAAGGTATTCAATCTGCTACCGCAGAGCTTCCTTGGTGGTTATCATTCGACAACAGATCGTTAGAGATAACGGGCTATCCCCCTTCTGGGGTGATGTCGCAGAAACTGGTGGTTACTGTCCAAGACCGTTTTGGCGATTCGGCAAAGCACTTGATTCACCTTACCTTCCCTTCTGAGCTCTTTGCTGAAGAGATTGGCAAATTGAGCATCACGAGCGGGAAGCCTTTCGAATACAAGATTCCCAAGTCCATTCTTACAGAAAACAGCGAAAGAATCTCTTTTGATTTCGGCAACTTACAAGAATGGCTGAGCTTTGACCCAAGCACTCTAACCATCAGTGGTACTGTCCCAAAGGACACTAAAAACTATTCAGTAGATGGAGAAATGACTGCAACTTCAGGAGATGGGAAAGCGAAAGATACTCAGATGTTCAAAATGGACGTTAGGGGAGATAGTTCTGCGAAGGATCCATCAATTCAGGGGAACCCAGACAAGCAAGAAAGCCCCAAAGGAAAATCGGTCCTATGGAATAGAAGAAAGGTTGGTATAATAGCTGGTTCAGTAATCTCAGCACTCTTCGGTGTCACTCTTGTCGTAGCTGTGTGCTACTTAGTTTATCGACGACGTAAGAAGCATGAAAAAGGTTATTTAAGTCCTGCTACACCACGGGGTCCACGAAAAGCAGATATTTCACGACCTATTCCTCCTATTAGGATTGACAACGGATGGGAAGAGGCTGATAGAGAAGAATATGCGGATCTCGAAAAAGGGAAGACCAATGGCTCTCCAGGACTCACACTTGAACATCCACCTCGAATCGTCTCACCGTCAACTTCAATTGGAGAAAGTGAAAACGAGATGGTCACCAAATTCCATATGTCATCAATGGGATTCGTGGATGAATCTGGACCCTCTCACCATCCATATGACTCTATGAGGATTCCAAACAAGATACTTCGAGAATCGATGAACACTTTAGGGAGCCATGAACGCCAAAAGCCAGCTGCAAGCCCAGATAGTGATTCCCTAGGCTCCATGTTGCCGTCAAAGTGTCAGCGAGAAGAGTTCGAAAATGGTAGACGCGTCTATTCCTCATCACGGAGTGCTAGCTCCTATACCACAGCTACCAACTCAATGAGTATGGTTTCTACCGTTCCATCTGCTTATCCTCAGCCACCAAAAGCAAACAGACATACCACACAGCTCACGGCGCCGATCGAGAGACGGAAAAGCATTCGCCCTCCAACATATACAATGGACAGGGCGCCAGATCGTCCAACAATGCACGAGAAACTCAATGACTTTATACGACAGCGTGCCTCAGCTGAGGCACCATTCTTAGCCTCGCGTATCTCCTCATCAAGTTACAAGTCACGCCCTGCTTTCATTGGCGACCCAAACCCTCTCACGCAGGCTCCCCCGGTGTTCCTATATCGAAACATCGTTAAGCCTAGTGACAAGATTATTGAAGGCAGCTCCAGAGACATTGAACCACCTTCCAGCCCACGCATCCGCAAACCAGCTGATACCCCTTCACCGATATCCGAGAAGGGTGAATTTCCTGGTAGTTTACGCAAAATTAGACCGGTGAGGTCTTTTAAGCGAAAGAATAGAGAGACCTCAGATAGCAATAGAGGCAGACCACTACCGCCTCCTCCCGAAACTATTGTATATTTAACTTCGGATATCAAGCGTTCCTCAACACCAGAAGATATCTTTAGGTTAAAGGAGAGCCTTAATAGGGAGTTGGATGCAAGGATTTACGATGAAACCGAGCTCTCTGAGAGAGAACTTCCAGATTCAGTTAGAGGAGGCATGGACCAAGACGACCGACGGGCTACGGTTATACTAAGCCCACGTCCATTCTTCCCTTTAGAGTCAAAACCTGAGAGTATTCAACAAGTCAACAGCCGCGACAGTAGGGATCCCAATCAAAAGACATGGAAGTGTACCAGTCAACGGGATTCAACGCCATACCCTCATGCGTTTGAGCACAGTGGCAAAGCAAACTGCTCGTCTACATATAGTGAGACTTTGTCGAAGAACGTCACATTCAGATCTTCGACCGCGAAATCTAACCCCCACAGTAGAAAAACGTCTTCGCCCTCGCATCCTAAAACTTCAAGGGGCATGTCACCAACCCAGCATTCTCGCCAAAGCATCCGCAAACCATTCTATTCGCGCCCGCAATCGCGGCATTCAGACTCGATCCCCAAAAGACTACGTGGCCACGAACGCACACAATCATCTTCGTACCCTCGTGTTGAAGCAATCCGGGGAGGGCAGGGTGAGAAGGGGGGCCAAGGAACGATGCACGATGAGAACCGAACTGACCATAAAGATCCCTCATTTGCGCGCGCGTCGCTCAAACTGGAGAGCTTTGAGAATCACCGCTCCGGTTTGGACGGGTCAATAGCACGTAAGAGCGCTAGATATGCCAGATCAGCTCGACTACACACATCGCCGTACTACCACTCGAATCGTGGCACTAGTATCCCCTTATCGACCATCTCACCATGCTCAGTGGTGGGGCTCGGCGTGAACATCCCAGTGAAAACAAAACCAATTGCAAGACCGGAGAGTTCAGGAAAGTACAGAGAACCGCTGAGTGTGCTGAATGATGGGAATGGAGGAAGTCCCGGGCGAACACTGATTTGCGATTCCCGGGGAGATCTGCTGGTTCATGAAACAAAGGACGTAGGAGCTGTAGAATATGAAGAAACTAGGCTAGTAAGTCGGGAGGGAAGGTTCAGAAAGAGCAAAGAGAGTATCTGGAGTACACAGGAGCAGCAGGCCTTCATATAGGCACCGGTTCAGACAAGTATTTGGGTTTGGGTGTCTTGGCTGATCTTCACGAACGTTCGCGAATAGAGAGCAGATCAAGCGTTGATGGTGGTCTCATTTCGGACTTCTTGTATTCAGCAATTGGGCGGGAAGTGTACTCAGGCCAGATTGTATGTGATAGTGCGAAATAACGAACCGAATGCAAGTGTTTGATCACGAGCGATAGGCGGAAGCGTTGTCTAGCCCAGCTGTGAAGAGGTTATCTCTTCGTCATCGTTGGAGTGACCAATGGCTGGAGATTCTATGACGATGATGCTTTTGAAAGTCAAGTATTGAACGTGGGGAGATGGTACATGCTGCAAACTACAAATTCAAAAAGGACACGAGGGCGGGGGCACTCAAGAACGGATTAGGTGGAGAACACAGGCGATACCTTAGATAAGCGACTTGGCGTGATTCAGGCACCTCAACGTCAGTCCATTCCAAGGGAGAAGCCCTGCATTCATTACACTCGCTTGGACCTCTCGCTATATATACTTTTGGTTTCAGTTGTGGGTCCACGGCATGGCGCCTTATTTCCTGTCTTGGTCCGACAATGCCGTAATGGGTAGCCTTGCATCTTCGGCGCTTACCTACTGCCCCTATGGACGCGGCCTCAGGGCAGAGTCTCACTGGAACAACCCCTCGAATATTGCCAGGTTATCCGGACTTCTACATCTAGATCACCTGCCTGTTCTGCATGGATGTTGTATGCATTGTAACAATGCCGAAGAAACGTGATGGTCCGCCGATCCCCAGTTCCAGTGTCTGTGCTACTACAGGACGAGCCTACACATCACAGGATGATCTTGTACAGAACACTCATCTCGGTCCACCAGGCGAAGTTTTTACAGTTTTTCACTACGTTCCTCCGGTACATGTGGGAATGTGAGTTCGCGGTGTATGGCATCACGGTCCGAATCGAGGACGCTTGACGCGATAAAGCGACAGCCCACCTCCTGATATCGTCTCCGACCCTACCTAGAAGCGGTACCAAGCCCATGGGATTGTTCTAGCATCCAGATTTCTTGAGTTCGACCTTAGCCTTCAGAGGTTGCTTCAGGCCTTCAAAGAGAGTCGCCTATTGTAGCCAGTGCGGACACATCCTCACGGCCTTCGCTAACTACCGATGTTTCGAGGAAAGAGATCATTCTCGAATCATACGTCCCTGAATAGGTCTCGGCCACCAAATTATCCGTGCCCCTTGCCACCCTTGGGGCGGTTCCACGCCTTTGAATGTGCCTGGCCCAATTGGCTTCGGCGATACCTGCTAGTCAGACCTGTAGACTTTGCCACCAAGAAGCGCAGACAGATAGCATAAGCCCCTCGGTTATAACTTTATGTTGGAGCACACGTGAAACCTTGTTGATATCGTCCGGCCGCTTTTACCATCATCCTCATCTTACAAATGCACCCGCTCTTCCCTTCTGTGACGAGGAAAAGTTCGTTGTACCTTTGACCTAGATTCAGTTTCATGCAGTACTAAACGGGTCATATGGAACATACGCTGCGCTCGTGCCTCACCCTTGATTGCCTGGAATCCAGATAATCCCGTGCCGCACCCGCGCTGACAATTGTCAACCCGACGACGGGCCTTGTGGTACCAAGAACTAGAAAGACGCCCTGTGGGACCTCAAGAATCGTTATCTGTCGGGGCTGTTGCCCTTAGCTGAGCTGCATTCTGATTCCTCTATTGGGATGGTTCTGCTGTTGTTCTGATCTGTTCCGCTGTGAAGAGAGGGACTGCCGGTGTGAGATGAGCATGAGCCCTCCATTGGGCCACGAGGATACAGCTGGCCAGTCTTTGCTGAACGTTTGCATTGCTTTTGCTGTCTTGGAGACCTTCTTCGTTATTGCCTTTGTTTTCTCGTGGCATTACAACAAGACTAACAACAGCAATAACACCAAAGGGGTATACATCTTAATTATGCTCGGATACATATTCTGCTTCGGCGGTGTAATAATTGGGATCCGTGAGTAAATTGGCCCCAGTGTTATGGAGAACTAACACAATGCAGTAAAATTTACCATTGGGGGCGCCGGAAAGCATGAGGCTTCTTTACGACCACAAACTGTGGAGCTCATGATGAAGCTTGTCAAGGCACATGAGTTCATATACATACTGTCCATCCCGTTCCCTAAACTTGCGATTCTCTGTCTCTACTTCCGGCTATTCACAGAAAAGACATTCAAGTATATCATGTACGCGACCGGCTTCACTATCATAGGAACTTCTATTTTCGGCATTATAGCCTCATTGAGCAATTGCCGGCCGTTCACTTCTTCCTGGGATCTATCACAAACCACCACTTGCACCTTGGAACCTACCATTGCCATGCAATACTACAGCGTCCCAAACATTATCACCGATGGGGCATTGCTTTTATTGCCTATGCCAGCGTTGTTCAGGCTGAACGGAAGCCTGTTGAGGAAGATTAGCGTTGCTCTCACGTTCCTCGTCAGTACAGCGTAAGTCTCCCACAGGAAGTTGTGCTTCCAGAACGGCCAGATCATTACAAAAATGTTGTAGACGCGGCTGCTTTTAATGCTGTCAATGATACTGTGCTGTTTGGAGGATCTGAATTACTTGACTTGTGCTGAACAAAGCTAGGGGCATCGTGACAGCCATAATGCGTTTCGTGGCCTTCCTCGATACCGACCTATTCAAAGACATCACGTACTTTGCTGTGACTACTACGAATTGGTCGATAATAGAGCCCGGCGTACATCTGCTAGGAGCAACAGTACCGACATTAAGACCACTACTTCGGTTGTGCTTCCGCAAATATCTCAAACCTTCGTCGCCAACTTCCAAGTCCGCCACACAGCTTTTTTCATCGCCCACGGACCCGTCTATACCCACGATACCAATGACTGAGAGACCTGTTCTGTCGAAGAAATCTTCAGCAAGAGACATGGTGCCAACCATCGGGAGGGCGCCTAGTAGGACCATGCGGTTGGACGATTATCACTTCATGCAGTACGGATCAGGCGTCTTTAGTGTCCGCTCTGACGACGAAGAGAGTATGGTTTGTAGTGATGCAATAGTGCACGAAACGATGAGCCGGCAGGGGAGGAATCCAGATGGCAGTCTGCAGAAGTGGTCGTTACAACCGGTTCATATCAGCCCGATTCGTACTTCATTTTTCCATGCGAATAGTTGACGCAGCCTTGGCTCTATGCTAGCCACGTATTGTTGCAGTAATGGTATATATTAATACACTACGATTGGTCGCTCCGTCTTATTCGTGTACTTGGGCCATGGAGACGAGCGATTCTTGAATCGCCAACGCCCCCGCATCTTTGGCTCAAGTGTCTTCTTCGAGCCTGTGTCTTCTTGATTTTTTCTTTTCTTTTCTTTTCTCCTCCCGCCGGCCGATAGAGGCACGAGGCTCGCAAGGTGTGACTGCGAATGGCGGCGGCTACGTGGGTGGGAGGGAGAGGGAGCACAATGCACAAGCCAAGCGAACATCGGAAGCTGCAGCGCAACCTCGAACTGGCCCGACGCTGGACAACGACGCTCGGCGCTCTTTACTCGGCGCGTCAACAGCTCTTCCCTCTCGGCTGTCCCAGGCCAGGCCACTCCGCATGGTCATTCACGAGTGCTGACTCGTCGCATTGTGTGCTTCTGTGCCTGTGGTATAGCAGCGGCCAGGCAATCTCGAGGCCTGTCTGGCGGCCAGGATCCCCACGACTCGACGGCTTTTAGCAGCCTCAGCGCACGAGGACCACCCCGCAGCCCCAAGCAGCCCGTTCACTGGTGCGCTCCCATTCACCGTCAGCCGTCTGGTTGCCCCGGGTGCCTGGGCTGGCAACGCTCCATGCCGCACACGCCAAATCTGAGCACACGATCGAGCCAGGCCGAGTGACAGCGACCTGGTGTTGGCACGAGTTGGATCCCGCCTCGGCAGACCACCATGGTCTCGCACACGTCCAAGTCCGCGTCGGCACGCTCGACGTCACGATCCTCGCAGCCGCATCCACCCTCCAACGCCGTCCCGTCCCACGCGAAGAAGTCGTCCTCGTCGTCACACGGCCGCGTCCCCAGCAGAGAAGACAGACCGAGTCGCGAGGGTTCCGCCCAGCGAGCCGCCCAGGATGTCGTGGGCCTCAAGGACTTCCAGCTGGGCGACTGCCTGGGCAAGGGGGCTTTTGGCAGCGTCTACCGCGCCCTCAACTGGGGCACCGGCGAGACTGTGGCCGTCAAGCAGGTGAAGCTGGAGACACTTGGCCAGGCGGATCTGAAGACCATCATGCTCGAAATCGACCTACTCAAGAGCCTGACGCATTCCAACATTGTCAAATACAAGGGCTCTGTGAAGAGCGCTGAGAGTCTGTACATCATCCTTGAGTTCTGCGAGAACGGCTCCCTGCATAGCATATGCAAAAATTTTGGAAAGTTCCCAGAGCCGCTCGTCGCCCTCTATATGTCACAAGTGCTACAAGGTCTGCGCTACCTTCACGAGCAGGGCGTGATACACCGCGACATCAAGGGTGCCAACATCCTGACTACCAAGGAAGGTCTTGTCAAACTGGCTGATTTTGGCGTGGCTACGAAGCAGTCGGGGCTGGACCAGTCGAGCGTGGTCGGTACGCCCTACTGGATGGCTCCCGAGGTGATTGAGCTGTCTGGTGCTACCACGGCTGCCGACATCTGGAGCGTCGGCTGTACCGTTATCGAGCTCATCGACGGGAAGCCTCCGTATCACAAGCTACAACCTATGCAAGCACTTTTCCGCATTGTCAACGACGACCATCCGCCGATCCCTGGCAGTGCCTCCAAGCTCTTGCGCGAGTTTCTTATGGAATGCTTTCAGAAAAACCCAAATCTACGTATCGATGCTAAACGCCTTCTCAAGCACCCCTGGATCTTGAGCGCAAAACGTACAGCTCCTGCCGTTGCATCGACGGGTCCTGAGTATAAAGAAGCAATCAAGTCGGTGCAGCAGTGGAATGAGGCGCTCAACTCGGAGCCCTCTTTACGCCGTAGTTCAACTGCTGCTCCACCCCCACGCAGGGCACCTGTCAATGTCAACCTCAATATCCCAAGGCAAAGGCCTACTGCCGAGTCCTTTCGTTCGCCTGAAATCGATAGGGATGACAACTGGGATGATGACTTTGCGGAGAGCATCTCACCCCGTGCATTTCAGCAGCCGCACTTGAAACCCCAGGACAACTTTGGCGGTCTCTTCTCAAACGACAAGCTCAAAGCGATTGCCAGTGTAGATGCTATGATGGAAGAGATGCCTAACTTTGACGGCGAAGCGACAGTGAAAAGCCCACTCAACCTTCAGCATCTGCGAGGCTTCTCAAACACCTTTGCACAAAGAGACCCAGTAAAAGGCATTCCAACAAGAGTTTATGTGCCAGAATCAAGATCAACGTCTGTGTCGACGGTAACGGTGACGGAAGAACGCTTAGAGGGACAGCCTAAGACGGCATTTCTGCGCGGTGTACCCAAAGTGCAAGAACCCCCCAAAGCCAGGGTTGCTGCACTAGCTCGGCCGTCACAGATGTTCCGCGAGAATTCAGTCGAAGATTACTCAGATCTGACGCCTGCTGATGAAAGTGCCTTCGAAATGAAGTTGAGAGCCATGCAATTTGCCAGCCCTTCTTCCATGTTCCCTGGACAAGATGTCAAGATACCGCCTATTTCCCCGCCAGATACATTCTCGCCAAAATTGTTTCATCCTAGCGATTTGAAGACGGTACCAAAATCAACCAGAGATCTTAAGGTTAACGGTGTACGTCAGCGGTCCGTCTCATCCACGTCAACTCGAAGGATGCAGCGGTCTCAGTCAGAAATTGAAATTCAAAAGTATGCTGAAGATGATCGCGACGATTTTTCGGATGTGTTTGGCGATATCAGGCCAGGCAGAGCTGAAAGCGACAGCGGCTCTGAGCACAGTAGCTTAGCCATGATCACAAAAACGTCGTCGTCTTTCGTACGTAGCTCATAGTTGAGCAACGAGGCTGTGCTAATGAGATTAGATCCTTATGGACGACGATGATTCAGATCCTTTTGCAAATATGGATGAAGGCCTAGAGAATATCAATCTTGAGAACAACGTGGCTCGCGATCGTGATGATCGTCTAGCAAAACAGACCGAAAATCTTGTTGGCTGTTTGAAGATCAATCAGCAGGACCACATACTTCTTGAGATTGCAGACCAGCTCCTTGGCGTACTATACGAATCCCCTGAAAAACGCTCCATTGTTCTTCGTTCCCATGGTATGCTCCCAATTCTAGAGATCTTGGGGCAAATTCCCCCCAACGAGGTAGTGCTGCCTCTTTTGAAAATCATTAATTTGATCATTCACGAAGATGGTGAATCGCAGGAGTCACTGTCCTTTCTGGGCGGCATTCCTATCATATGCACTTTTGCATCGAAAAAATATTCCAGCGACATTCGTAAAGAAGCTGCTGCATTTGTGCGGCAGATGTATCAAACGAGTACACTTACGCTGCAGATGTTCATCGGTTGTGGCGGCATTAATGTCCTGGTAGAGTTTCTAGAAGAAGATATAGATGAAGAAAGAGACTTGGTGCTCATTGGTGTGAATGGTGTCTGGAACGTGTTCGAGCTGCAGGGCCCGACACCAAAGAACGACTTTTGCCGCATATTATCACGCAGTTCTGTTTTGTACCCTCTTTCACTTGTGCTGAATCGGGTTATTGAAGAAAGAGACGAAGTTGCACAACTGATGCAGGGTCGAATCGTCAGCATATTCCTAATTTTTTCACAAGCGGAAAGCCATGTGAAAGACTTAGTGGCAGATCGAATGATCCTAAAGCGTGAGTTATTTCGCTGTCACTAATATCCCGCTTGCTTTAATTTCTAAACTAACCAAATGCAGGCGTTCTTAAAGACCTTCCTAAGATGATACCCGTACACCAGGTTACAATGCTCAAGTTCATCAAGAACCTTAGCATGCTTTCTTCAACCCACGAAGCCCTTCAAAATTCAAACGCGATCGATACACTTATTGAATTGCTCAAGAGCACGCGGAGTCAAAAGAATTCTAGAGAGATTTCTAACCAGGTCCTCAACACTATGTATAATCTCTGTCGTCACAACAAGAGTAGACAGGAGGAAGCTGCGTTGTCAGACATCATTCCGCTACTAAAGGATGTGGTCAATGGTGGGGGTCCACTAAAGGAATTCGCGCTGCCTATCTTATGTGAGCTCGCTCACAGTGGAAAGGTGGCACGGAAGATGCTGTGGGACGCAAAGGGTTTGCAATTCTACATCAGCATGCTTTCTGACCGCAACTGGCAGGTTACGGCGCTGGATGCCATCTTTGTGTGGTAAGGTGTGCTGGAGTTACTGTTCTAAATACTCTCGCTGATCGCTTCCTAGGTTACAGGAGGAAACCGCTCGTGTGGAGCAATATCTTCTATCGTCCAATTTCAGCACAGCCATTATTGCTTCTTACACCTCGCCTGAGCTTTCGCAGTCTAACTTCGAGAACATGCTCGAGCCTCTGCAAAAGCTGGTTCGCCTTTCACCGCCAATTGCGGCATCCCTTGCAGTGCCTGAAATTTTTACTCGTACAGTGCAGAAGTTGGGTCACAAAGATGCTGTCACGCGGCTGAACCTTCTCCGGATTCTCCGCACCATTTGCGACGCCACTGAAGATGAGTGCACACTAATCAGGCAATTCGGCGTATATGACACTATCATGCATCTTTCTGAGCAAGACAGCGCTGTCTTGGTGAGACAAATGGCTGGGGAACTTGTTCGTGCCTGTGACAGCGTTAGCAAGCGCAGTACTTCTCGCGCATCTGGGTTTCGCCGCCCTGCTTCAAGCTCTGGAAATCGCGCAGGATCAGGCTCCAGCACAGGATCAACTCTGGTATCGAGCATGACTCCCCCAACCCCAAGTAGTCTCAAGAGTACTTTCGCCATACCGCCTCTGCCGCCTATGCCATCAACGCCATCCGTCGTCAGCAGCTCGAGAGAGAGGATATCTCGTAGTCAATCTACCGCTGGTATTTGGGATCTTCAAGAGGAACCATCTCATACAAAGCCTCCTTCGCTAGTCCGATCATCTACCGCCCTTGGCGCTCTTGGTATTCCAGCATCATCCTCACCATCTATTTCCTCTCGTTCATCAGGCAGCCGACCTTCCTCACGCGATCCTTCAATGGCTCGTCTTGAAGCCAGCAAAGAAGCGTCGGGGAAATCGCGTCTTCCCAAAGCACGACAAGGTCGTCTCAGTGAGGCTGTTAGTCGTCGTAGACAGAGCCAAGCCGGCGGAGGCGAAGAGAACCAGACTCCTAGCAGTGGTCCCGGGAGCGGAAACAATACCCCATTACCTCGCCTACAGATCGTGAGACGAAGGCGTGAGACTAGCGGCGGTGAAATGTCAAGCCTAGGTAACGGGAGAAAAGCCACAGATTAGGGATCCAAGTACGACGTCAGATGGTGGGGGAGGGCAAGTAGGCAGAGGGGATGGAGTGCGTTGGAAATAAGACGTTGAGCCCAGTGCACCTCCCACCACTGTAAGCTTCAACTAAAACGCTTGATGCGTTTCTTTTTGATTCCTGTTTCTCCTTTGTCTTTCCATTATTAGAAGTTCATACCACAGAGCATGGCGTTGATGGGGCGTCCAAGTGGTTTTGTCTCTCTGTTGGATGGGAGGCTGCATGGCATTTGCGAATTTCTGTCTATTCTCCTCATTGCATAGTTAAGAGGGTATGCATAGCTTTTGGCGCCGTGTCTTGCGCCTTGGAGTTCTGCTGTGGTAGGTCGAGCTGGTGGTATAGGGAATGGAATGAAACGTGCCATTAGGCAGTCTGATGAAGAACACACGGATCAGCATTTAGTGATAGTCTTCTTCGTTTTTTTTTCTCCGCCAGGGATGCGAAACATTTACTTAGTAACGCTAAATGTGCTTTTTTACCATCCGATGTCGTATCGAAACGCAAGCTTCAGCTTTCCTGATGGGAGGTCTTGAAAAGTGTTGATTCGGGGAAAACTGAATTCATATTTGCGTGGAGTAAGTGAATCTATATAAGTGTGAAGTGAGTTAGTTTACACGAGCGTGGTGACCGGGCCCTTTGTTTACGTTTGTTTACGTTTGTTTATTTGAATGGTGTGCGGCCGGTGCAGGCTGACAAGTGGTAAGAGGGTGGACTTCATTTGATATTTCTATGACCCTTATGAGTGACATTTTCACTTTTAGCCATCTCATGATCAGGTTGTGTTGTGTCCCGTTGACCAGGGACGACGGGAGATGGCGAATTGGTACACACAATGAGATACTTAAAGTAGTTGCGTATGCATGCTCTTGGATGATCTATGCGCATGGCCTTGAATTAGAGGGGCAAAACAAAAAGGGCTGTGAGGGCCTTCTCACAGGAATATCCAATTTCTTGCTTCCGATTTTTATAATTCTGCGAGGCTGGAGCTGAAGCTCGGAACAAGAGTGATTACGCGAGCGCCATCACGTTAACTCGGAGCCAAGCATCTGTGCTCCAACAATCAATACCTGAACGCCAGGATGCCTTCGCTCAAGTACGTTGACCTATCCAGAGAAGCCTTCGATGACATCCTTTCACGCTACGCATCCACTGTGCCAGAAAGACTGCGTGAGCTAGATACTCAGCGCTATGAGATTATACCCGGTACGCTCGCGACGCGGGTGAATGAGCAAGATGCATCGTTATACAAAGAGGAAGTGGAGAAACTAGTGGAATGGAAACTGTACGTAAGATCCACCAGCCACCCACGTTATCTATAGATGATTTTATGGGGTTCGCGACGACCGGCACGTCTCCGAAGGCAGCACGATTACTTAAAAAAAAAAGAAATCGAATTCTGGCTGATATGACCGTAATCACAATACAGCAAACATGGTACCTTCCGGCCCAAACTACTTCAACTGGTCCAATCCAACCCAGACGCACTCGTTCGATCGACCACGCACAAGGCCCTCTCTCTTTTCATCAAGGATCCAGCAAGCTCCGCGGTGGCCGCTTTGAAAGTTTTGACCGACCTTAAAGGCATCGGACCTGCAACCGCATCTCTCCTCCTCTCTGCCTACGCACCAGACATCGTGCCATTTTTCTCGGACGAAGTGTTCAGGTGGGTCATGTGGGACGAGCCAGGGAAGCCGGGTGGTTGGAAGAGGGTGATCAAGTACAATGCTAAAGAGTTTGAAGAGGTTTTAAGGAGGGTAGGGGAGATGAGGGAGAGATTGGGGTTGAAGGCTGTCGAGGTGGAGAAGGTGGCGTATGTGCTCGGTAAAGAGGGTGTCGAACTTGGAAAGGGAGAAGATGAACAAGAGGAGGCAAAAACTAATGTTGTGGACGGGAGGAAAGTCGACCGAAAGGATGAAGGAAAGGCTGTGAAAGAGAAGAGCAGAAACATAGTTCTTAAACAGGCGGCGGCGCAGAAGAAAGGCACCAAGAGGAAGGTAGCTGAAGAGAAGACACCTGTAGAGAGTGTACGGAGAAGCAATCGAAGGAAAGTGAGCAAGTAGAAAATCCTACATCAAGGCTACAAGGCCATAACGCAAGAAGCTTTCTCTTCATCGCACATATAACGTCGTACACTCATGTCAAGCAAGCACCATCATACAGGCCTCACCACCTCGTCCCTCATTTCCTTAACTACCCAAGAAATTAAACGCTAGGTGACCAATCGACCGGGGTATAGAAACACCAAAGACTCCAAAAAACGCCAATATCGCGCTGTGTTACGCTCCTCACGTGCCAGGGATGTGACCCTTCTTAGTTTTTATCCTGCCATTCTTGACAGTGCCTATTGTGACAGCTGCCTCGCCCGTCATCCAACCTGGCATCTTTTCTCCATCTACGATACCTTGTTCGACAAGTTGTCTTACACCAGCAAACACATGGGTGCCTTGAAACACCACACGGACATCGGGAACCCATGCTTCACCGCTCTCTAGCTCTTCGATTTCTTCCGCTGAGCGATCTAGCAAGGATGGTCGACCTCTTCGATTCCAGAGATTTGGTTGTACATTATCGTCTTGAAGCGATCGAGCAGTATTCCCGGGGGTAGTTGGAAAGGGGTCGTCGATGCGAACTTCGATACGCTCGAGACCCTGGCCATCTTCAGGTTTTGCAGAAGAGCCGAAGCGTCCTTGGGCTATTTCGCGTCTCCTCTTGTTCTCTGGTGATGCATTCTCCTCCAGGGTTCGCTTTGGCCGTCCTGGACCTGGCTTGGATGCACCGATAGGCGCTTCTTTGTCTGTGCGCTCCTTGCTCTTCCCATCCACTTTTTGAGTGGTGATGAAGTCCAGAGCATTCTGACTGAAGCTGTGATCCTGGAATATGCTCCAGCCGCCCGCAGACGCATTGGTCTTACCAGGTCCTCGGTACGTCAACAAGGCGTCTAGCGACTTGGTGGTGAAATTAGTAGATGCCAACTGATATCTTGCGGTTGGACGTGAAAAGGCCCTGGGTATTGCCAGCTGGACGATCTCGCGGAGGTGACGTCCTTCTTCACCGACGACCTGACCCAAATGGCTGGCGATGGAAGAATAGACATATGGAGACCCGTTGGGCCAGATGAAGAATACAGCCTTTGCATTGTCTGGGTGGCCATGATCGGCCGCAAGCGATGTCTCGTTGCTGTAGGGCGAATCGTGTATATATACCCTAAGAATGGTCATGGGAAGTGTTTTGATCTTGATGAGCAGGTAATGGGCCTTGATGAGCGGCGTTATTTCTCTGGCCAAGTTTGCCATGAAGGTCTGGGCTTGAAACCGTGGTAGATGGTCGGATTCGTTGGTGACTTCCATATCCGGCGTTGCGCCCTTGACGAGGGGTATTCGTGCGAGGCGCTTCGCGGTCCATCGCAAGCTGTTTGGATGATCCAGCAAGTACTGTATCTCGGCCGTGGCCAATTGGAACATGGAAATGCCCGTTCTCCAATCTGCCTCTATGCATTCTTTGACTTCGCTTTTCCCTCCTTTGCGGGCTGCAAGCTCCTTGTACCTCTCCTGGAGCTCCTCGTGACTTTGCATAGGCGGATATTGCTCGTAGTCATCTTGGGGATGGGACTCGCTGTCGGCGAGCAGGTGTGGGCGGCAGAAGTCGCGATTCTTTTTGGCGAGCCACTGCTGGGCAAGGGAGACGAGGGACTGGCGTGAGAGCTTGTTGAAAGTACGTTGGACTTCGCGATGATTGACAGGTAGACGATGCGAATGCGGAATGTTTCTGTGGTCGGGCACAACGGGCCTGGGCTTTGGCGGCATGGTGGACTACGCGCATGCAGAGGGCGGGTCGCGATGCATTGTTGATGCTTTATCGATAGAGCGCACGTCGCGGCCGGAGACGCGTCGACTGAGTGTGAAGCGAGCCAGGCTTGGAAGCGCGACAGCACTCACGTGATGCCACTCCCCACCATCACGTGCTCTACCCGGGCCATTTTGGGACGGTGGCTGCATTCGGCTACATTCAAGCTGTATCGGGGCGTTGGTCCAGGTCCAGCTTGCAGCGTCCAGCACATGCATCGGTGGCATCACGTGGAGCGCCCTGCACCATCTGCAATACAGGTATACCCTGCGCTTGCATTGCCGGTCGGAGGATACGGTCGACGCCGTCGTTTTGCTCGGGGCGGCTTCGGCCATCGCTGGGGATGGACGACTTGATTACAAACCGCCACCCCACAGTTGTCGATAGCGAGCCTGTGGACAAAGACACTCAAAGACACTCAAAGCCATCGCCCGTCGCTGTGCGCGCCAGACCAGTCTCTGCGGCTTGGAGCCCACAGCACAATAACAAGCGCTGCAGTTGTTGCCGTCAAAAGAGCACTATCGCGAAGTCCCGTGGGGTGGCTTCGTGCACCATCCGATCTGTCATTAACGGTAATAATTAGCCCGGCCGACGTTCGCGGGGCTGTTGAACGCCGCGCAAACCCTTTCCTCGCCCATCTCCATTTCTCTGGACGTCACGACTCCCTCGCCTCCACTACGCCCGCACAGTCGACCGCGACCTGGCTACCTTGTGCACTACCACCCATTCTTCACACCACGCTGCAGTCTCACCGCAGCCCGCCCGTTCGGCGTCGACTACACAAGCAGAATTACTCATCTTTGACGCAACCAGCCTGCGCGCCCTCCGCCGACTCCGGTGAACAAGGCCAATTCCTCCCCATATACACCTCCAGCTCCCTTCAAACCGTAGCTACTACCACATTGGATCGACTGGCGACACACCACCAACCACGCTCATGTCCGCCTACAACGGCCGTCGCGGGCCAAACGTTTCCGCGTACCTTGCCAACCTAAACACATTGTCCCCCGAGCAGCGTGACGTCCAGGAGCCTCAGAACCTGGACCCTGACTTCTCGCTATTCTTGGATACAGACTACTTCGATCAGTACGACAACGGTAACGTCGACCTCAGCGCCGCCCTGGACTTGAACGTCGACGCTCAAGCACCGGCACCTAGCCGAGCGAATCGCACAATCGCCGCCGCTAGCGCGGGTCAGCCCGAGATGGATTTCAACATCAATGGTAAGTATATTGCATGTTTCCTTCCCTCCTGTTACCTCTCCACCCCGTTTGCACATTGTCTTTTCTCCCATGTGGCTGGTTCGTGGATGGATGGCCATGGGCAGGGATGCCGACCCCGCCAACCGCGCTTTGTCATGGCAGTTTACCCCACGCATCCTGCGTCTTCGCAGCCACTCACATGCGCACACCTTAAGCAAGGCGCCGGGGTATGCAGCGCCTCGAGCGCCAGCTGCTCGACGCATCACCCTCCCCAATCACGCAATTGCCCGCGCCGTACGCACAACCGTGCTGGCCGACGCCTTCATCTTGCCCCCGATCACACTAGCTGTTGCTAAACATCATGGCTAACTTTGACCTTTTCTTAGGCGACTTTCAGTTCGCTGACTTTCCCAACTTCACCAATCCCATCATCGACCCGGCGATCCAGAGTCTGCCTCCCCAAGGCAACTATCCGGTCGGAACCAGCTACACATCACCTGTGTCGTCCGCCGTATCGCCCATTGCTCCCGGATTCGATTCGGCTGCTGGTAAGAAACGCAAGCTAGAGAATGCCGATGTCTCCAGTCAACCATCCACAGATGAGGTCGCACGCGTTGCCGCGGAAGAGGACAAGCGACGAAGGAACACGGCCGCTAGCGCACGCTTCCGCATCAAGAAGAAGCAACGAGAGCAGGCCCTGGAGAAGACAGCCAAGGAGATGACGGAGAAGGTCAGTCTGCTCGAGGCCCGCGTCCAGCAGCTTGAGACGGAGAACAACTGGCTCAAAGGCCTCATCACGGAGAAGAACGGCGGCAAGGCGACATCGTCAGAGATTAGGGCCATGTTGGCCAAGCGCGAGGAGAGCGCCGAGCGGAGTAGTGGTAGCAGGACGGACGGTGTTGGTACCAAGGTGGATGGGTGAAGGGTTTTGATCTGCATTGGTCCATAATTCCTCCTTGGTTCTGTTTTTCCACTGGGCTTCGACTTTCGCTGGCTGATTTCGAGCTGGCGCGCACACTGTGTTCTGCTTTGCGTTACCACTGTTTTGACGAGCACAAAGCTATCCTAAGAAGGCGGCTAGCAGAGTATCGTGTGCGATGCTCATGTAGATGAGTTCATGGGGAAGCTCGGTTTGTACTTGGAATACATAATACTTTTTCACTATGGCGTCCTTTTTCCCATGCTCAATCTAGTGAAACTAGAGAACCTTGGATAGAAGACTGACGTGAAAGAAAGTCAAGATTGCTTACACGTTCATGCGTTTCAGTTCTGAACGATCTGTGACTAGCCTTAGTCCATGTACAACAACAACAACAACAACCCCTCCCCCCCAAAAAAAAAAAAAAATAAAATAAAATAAAAGGAAAGGCTCAGTGTTGCCTTGTAGAAACACAAACAATTTGTCTACGTTGCAAGAGAAGGGTGCAAAATAAATAGACGAGGTACACTAGGGTACGCGAGCTAAGTAGAGGGTGCAGATGCAAAAAGGATATATATATATCTCTCTCTGTTGGATTCTGTGAACATGCTCGATGACACAATTCAACAAAGAAGGCCTGCATGCGCGTACACGAATGGATTGACATACACACGCTCCGACGCCGCCCAATGCATGCGAAGGCGCACCCCAGGAATATACATGTCGCTGAAGGTGGTCATGTTCACTTCAGCACTCTCACTCTCATGCCCAAAACAAGCCCTTCACAACCCACACCACCATCCGCAGATGTCGGCCTCGCCCCAGCTCGGACAATACATCCGTCTCTTTGGAACGCACCAGAGATAGCGTGCGGACAGGTACTTCACGACAGCTCCTAGATACTGATCCAGTTGATGCTGATGACGATCTCGATGCCCTTGGCCGTCGCGCCTTCGTACTTGCAGGTGAAGGTCCCGTCGCGCTCGTTGTTCCAGAAGGCACCGACGGAGCTGTGCATACCGCGGCGGCCGGCTACGCTGCCATCGGTGGGGGTGGGGGGCTGCTGGATTATCGTGCTCGTGGCGACGTACTTGAAGACCGGCTGCTGTTCTTCGCCCGTCTTTGTCTTTTCAATAAGGGTATTGAGGATGTGGTGCTGCAGAACGTCAGCGGAGCGTGGGAGGCTTAGGGCGGCACAAAGGAATGGTGTGGTGGTTTGTATCGTGTGAGGGATGCAAAGAGCGACATACGATGATGGCCTGGTTCCATGATTCGACGCTTGCAGCTTCATATTTCTCGGCGCTGCCGATGGCTTGTTCGCAGGCCTGGTGAAGAAGATCAGTGGAAAGTGGCATGCGCCGCGTGAGGGACTCGAATACCTTATTGGCAACCTGCTGCAGGTCTTCTGTGGAGACTGGGAACGACTGGACGCACGTTAGCATGGCATCGTGGTGCATGGAAGGATTCGCGCATACAGCCATGGATGTGTAGAAATGCGAGGCAGGGGCACAAATGGGGGTGTGTGTACAGGTGCAGTGCAATGGGTATCTAATGTGCGGTGTAGGGACGGCACTGTGTTTACGTCGGCGGCAGTGGCCAGTCACCAACACAACACCGGCCAAAGCGTTCGGCCTCGTCTCGTCTCGTCTCGTTTCGTCTGCTCAACTCGCCAAAACACGCACAAGCCAGGCAAAAGCCGCCCAAAGAGGGCCGCCATCACGTGGTGCTGTTGATTGGCTGTTTTGCGCGCTGGCTGCCAGGGCGGCTCCGTCACTGCGCAGGGCTGCCCGTGCGAACGTGCCTGCATTTGGCTTCGTCCCGCAGGGAAGAAAGAGCTTAGTTTCCTTTCACACACCCGGCATTGCTCGTTCACTCGTCACAGCTTTCTTCGACTCCGTCTGCAGCCCAATTTCGAGGCCTCCAGCTGCATCTTTATCCGACCATCGCTACAGCAGGCCCCAGCTGCGCCCTCGGCAATCCGCTTCCGCCGTCTGCATTGCTTTTAGTGGGGTCACAGGCCGCTGCAACTGTCAATCGTCAATCGCCATGTCCACCCAGCCTCTCCTCCAGACCGCACCCGGTACACACATACCTGCTCACTCGTTCCGAATCCAATCCAGCTCCTGACACTGTCCAGGCAAGCGCATTGCTCTCCCCACCCGTGTTGAGCCCAAGGTCTTCTTCGCCAACGAGCGTACCTTCCTCTCATGGCTCAACTTCACCGTCATCCTCGGTGGTCTCGCCGTCGGCCTGCTCAACTTTGGTGACAAGGTCGGCCAGATCAGCGCAGGCCTGTTCACCCTCGTGGCCATGGCTGCCATGGCGTATGCGCTCGTGACGTTCCATTGGCGTGCACAGAGCATCAGGCAGAGGGGCCAGGGCGGTTTCGACGATCGCTTCGGACCTACCGTGCTCACGATTGCCTTATTCGCCGCTGTCGTGGTGAATTTTGTGCTCAGACTTGTGAGCCCGGCTAAATAAGAGAATGGAGAATAAGAGGAGAGGGCGCTTCGGGACATTCCACACCAAGTCGGACGACAGTGGCTGTTGACGAATGAAAGTTGGACGAATAGCGACTGCAGACCACAAAGATTTGGGTGACACTCTGAGATGATCAGCTCACCCGTGAAAACGAGACACAGGTATAGAAATTATACTCATTACAGTAACGCCTGTTCATATTTGTTCATGTTACAAAGCGACTCCATGTGCGTACTTGACTGGCGTTCGATTGTTTGTACTTGTTGAAAACTTGGAAATACACACGGTTGGAAAGCTTCCACTTGAGCTATGCTTCCATGATCTGGTGTCTGCCTATGGGAGTGACTGATTTCGCCATCAGTTCGTGTACTCCGCCTCTGGAGACGCGCTGTATGCGGCTAGAATACTGTTTGACGCAGTTTACCGTTGTCCCGCATGAGTAGCACCCGATTGGCAGAAAGGAAGAAGTCCAACATACTACCGTCTAGTGAAGACCCTCGGAGCAGGATTTTGAAATGCTAGACACTACTACGTGAAGGCCCTGGTAGTCTTGCACTCCACTCTTTCACCAGGCTCGTATTTGACTTTTTGGTTTCTCTGGTTTCCACGACAGCTAAGTCACCTAATTATGGATCGTAATGCGACGTTGTTAGTGATGATCAATTCGTGCGACAGACTACAGATTATGTGTCACCACAACATGACTCTCAAATCCAATTGTGTCGGGTACATTCCCTATGGATAAATCGTAAGTTTCACCTGCTCTACCCCCAACATCTACCCAGCGATTAGTAGCAAGAGTCCTTGTTCATTTGGACTTCACCATGTCAGGAAGCTTGCCTTCGCTAGTACATCACTATAACAAATAACTTGAGATGGAAAACTTATAGTATAACATGGTATCAACATAATGCTCTGCATATATAAGTGACTCGGGTATCCTTCCCACCGTACCACTTCCCTGCCCTCACTCCCCACCATCCCCTTACTCGTCGCCCTTTGATGGAAACACCTTCCCCCATCCCTTCTTGACCGAGTCGGTAACACTGAAGTCGTTGAACAACCAACTATTAGCGTGGCGGCCGTAGTATTGAAACTCCGCGGTGCTCTTGGTGCTCTTGGTGCTGCGCGCGCTGCCGACGCTGATCCTGCGCTCTCCCCTCCTGCGAGACCGGGGCTTGGAAAACTCGCCGTGGGAGACCTCGGCCTGGGCGTCCGACGTCCGGACGGATGGAACACTGCGCATGACTTCGAGGCGTTCGGACTCGTTGCTGCCCGTCGTGGAGGTCGTGGCTGATTTGCGAAAGGTGAAGGGGTGAGACGACTGTGCGGTTGACGTGCTGGAGCAGGTTCCGGTTCGAGAGAGTCTGGGTAATCGGGACATGTCTGGATAGATAAAGTCAGTTGTGTGTATGGATGGTGGATACAAATGGACCGTTGTATGGAAGGGTGGATGGCGGATGGAAGGGGCGAAGGGAAAAGGGCGTACCATCTCCATCTTCGACAGCAGAGTGCGATTTCTGAATCGAGTTGAGACGCTTGGTAAGGTCCCGGGGGTCAAAGGGTGCTTCGTAGTGGTCTTTCATCGGGCTATGGGTGGGAGGTGAAGACAAAAGGACTTCACTCTAATGTCTTTGTATTTATGTCTTGTATTGGAGTTGAATGTGGTGTTAGGTACAAATGTCCAGTGGTCGTGGTACTGTTCCTCCTTGCTTGTTGAATATCTCGGAATTGGTCGTGGATCCTTCTTCCTGATACTGGGGGAGCCAGCGTATATATATCTACGTCTGTCCGTCTCGGCCAAGTCAGCTCTTTATCAACCACATCCCAAGTAGGCTGCCGTTGGAGCCTCAATCGGTCACACCGGCCGCTTCCCTGCATATAACGTCTGGGCGCCCGGCAGTCCGGCTGCACCACGAACAGTCTTCCGCGAATGCGCAAACGAGTTGCGATATCTCGCAGGCCCGTGCATCTTCCCCATGACATAAGCGCTACAGATGTGCCGCGTTAGTGGGCCCTCGTGACTCGCTCACCAGCCTTCGTGGCTGACATTCATTCCGATTTAGCCGTGAGGTTTCTGGATAAGGCTTAGCAGCTATGGCTTGATTGCGTGGCGCATGCGTGGCTAACCATATGGCAGCACTTTGGGACAACTTGGTCCTTCGGGAGGACGCGAAAATGAGGTCTGTTGGCTCGGAAGTTTGCTTGCGTGCGGGGCTGCCATGCATTATGACAGAGCCCAGGCTGACTCTTTCCGTTCGTTTGCAAAAGTCCTTGGATCGGATCGGCGTAGTTCATCCACACATCTCCAGGCTCTCATAGACACTGAGGCCGGAAATAACGTCACCTTCGGAGGACTCCAAAAAAAATGCCTTCACCTTTCTAAAATTAAGTCCTTTGAAGATCACTTGAGGGAAATGTTGTTTCCGGTTCTTCTTTTTATCCCGAGTGCCAGGGACTCGGATCTATTCTGGCCATTCTAGAGTAGAACGCTATCTTAATCGTTCTCAGGGCCAAGTAACCTCCAGGCCACTACAGGCTTTCCGCATGTCGACATTTGCCTTAAAGCTGAACAAGAATTACACATTGCTATTCCCGGAATCTGCAATAATGTGCGGAGGTCGAGGTCCAATTCAACAATGCTGAAATTGACATCATCTCGAATCACTCTCCTGTATGTTTGGCGTGCCACCGTAGGCGTCCGAATTGCCGCATGAGATCCCTCAACAAAAGAAGACATATTGGGCAACCCGAAGCCACTGAGGCACTGAGTTTTATCCTAATCCTGCCGAGAAAAAATCAATACGTACTGTACTTCCCATGAGATATGCAACGCCATTATGCTGGATACACAGCCGTCACCCACGTGTTAATCAGACAGTTCGTTTGCCCTCGTAATCTCCTCTTGTCCCTTGCGTGCATTCCTAGCCAAAAGGTTCAATGCACTGCCCGCCAATATAAAGCCACACTGGGTCTCACTGAGCGTGTGCTTGGTCTTGATAACCGTCTCATTACCATCCTTCTTTATGACTAGTTCCACTTCGCCCTTGCCACCGCTCCTTAGTACGTCAAGCAACCCTTTAGTGGATACCTCATCGCATGCGTTGAAGAGATCATAGTCAGATTCGTTGGCAAATGTTAAGGGGACGATGCCCTGCTTCTTGAGATTGGTTTCGTGGATGCGCGCAAAGGATTTAGCAAGAATAATGCGACCACCAAGGTAACGAGGCTGCAGTGCAGCATGCTCACGGGCAGATCCTTCGCCGTAATTGTGCTCAGCAACCACAAGCCATTCCTGCCCCTTTTCTTTCCACGTTTTTGCCAGGTCGGGGATTCCTGATTTGCTGCCATCAACGTCATATGCAACGTTTACTTCATCAGTGGCGGCATTGACTGCACCAATAAGCGTGTTTTCGGAGATGTTGGGGAGGTGGCCCTTGTATTTGAGCCAAGGTCCAGCAGCAGAGATGGTGTCCGTTGTGCACTGTCCCTTGACCTTATAAAGGACACGAAGAGACGTGAGTTCTGAGTCTGGAAACGCAGGAAATGGGTCTAGCAGCGCGAGACGTGTAGAGGCTGGATCCACAACGACCTCAATTTCAGGATCAGGAATGCCGGGGGTAGGTTGAAATTCCGGGTTACCTTCTGCGAAGCCGGCCGACGGAAGCTCGAAACCCTTAGGCGGAGAGAACTTGAATGGCTCTCCAGACGGTGTGGGTATGGTGTCAGTCATTGGATTGAAGGTGGTTGAGCCGGAATAGGACATGGCCGTGATAAGTTCCGGGGAAGCAAGGAAATTCATCGTGCCCCTATTACCATCATTACGGCCAGGGAAATTGCGGTTGTACGAAGTAAAGATGGCATTGGACTCGCCTTTTTCAGGGCCATCTGTTCTCCGCCACATTCCGATACAAGGTCCACAGGCATTCGCTAGTACAACCCCTCCAGCAGATGAAAAAGTCGAAAGGGTGTTATCTCGGTCCAGAGTAGCTCGAATCTGTTCGCTGCCAGGCGTGATGAAAAAATCAGCCTTGGGCTTCAGCCCAGCAGCAGATGCTTGTTTAACCAGCTCCTCGGATCGAGTCATATCCTGATACGAGCTATTCGTGCAGCTGCCGATGAGACCAGCCCCAAAAGTTTTGGGCCATTCCTTCTCTTCAACCAAAGACTTGAACTTGGACAATGGGGTAGATAGATCAGGTGTAAAAGGACCATTGATGTGAGGTTCAAGTTCGGAGAGGTTGATAGTAATAACCTTGTCATATTGAGCTTCAGGGTCAGCTCGCAAAAGGTTTCGTTGCATGGGCGATTGTGCGATCTTGGAAGCAGCTTCGGCAATAGCACTGCGATGGGTGGCTTGGAGGTATGGTACATGTGTAGGAGAGAAGGGGAAAATGGAGGTTGTGGCACCGACTTCCGCACCCATATTACCTAGAGCAGCTGTCAGTGTTAGTTCGCAGATCGTCTAAGTACTACGCACATATTGTCGCCATGCCTGTACAGCTTAACGACTGCACACCGGGTCCAAAGTATTCGATGATGAATCCTGTACCGCCCTAGCTTACATTAGCTTTGAAATCCGCGAAAGATTCAACAGGACTTACCCTAACTGTGAGTTGGCCCGCCAGGTTCAGAATCACATCTTTGGGCGAAGCCCAACCGTTCAACTCGCCTTCTAGCCTTATACCTAGAATCTTTGGTGCCTTCAGCTCCCATGGCGCATCAACAAGAGCGTCTACAGCATCCGCACCACCCACACCGATAGCGATTGCGCCTAAACCACCTGCATTAGGCGTGTGACTGTCGGTACCAAGCATCATTAGTCCCGGAGCCGAATAGTTTTCAAGCACGGATTGGTGGATGATACCCGCACCAGGCGGCCAAAATTCAATGCCGTACTTCTTCGCCGCAGACTCCAAGAAATCAAAAACTTCCTTGTTTCCTGCAATAGAATTTGGTAGATCGGTATCCGCTCCCTTCTCGCCCACAATCATATGGTCGCAGTGAATGCTTGCAGGGACCGCTGTAGACGGTAAACCACAGGACATGAATTGCAGCAATGCCATCTGCGCCGATGCGTCTTGCATGGCCACGCGGTCGGGCTTGAGTTTGAGGTTGGCTTTCCCTCTGATGTCCTGGCCATTGTTCGTGTCTGAGAGGAGCGATTCTTCTGGGTTATCAAGATGAGAGTAGAGTATCTTTTCGGCCAGCGTCAAGTGTCTTGTGGATCCCAGTACTTTCCTCACTTCCTCTAGTCTTGCCAGGAGCTTCTGGTAGGGCGGTGTACGGGACACGATGTCGACCTTTTGGGAGAGTGGAATGTCATGTGAGGTCGCTAGGTATCGTCGAGAAGAGATCCGTGATTTGTGAAGTGCAGTCTGCAGCAGCGACTAGTCAAGTCAGCTTCATGTTGCTTTGGACTATCGCGTGTGTTGGAATTGGCGCATGACAAATGATTGCCATGGGAACTCTTTACGCGCAGAGACAATATCACTTACTCTACCATTAGATGCCTTTCCGGCTCTGAGTATCTGCGCTCGCATGGTTACTGCGTTTCTGGCGCAATGCGATGGAGGCTGGAGGGCGAAGTCACTCAAAATTTATCGATTGCGAGATCGGCGCCGCGCGACACCCCTGCTATTCTGGGGAAGCTCGGCCAATTAACGCCGACGCGAAGTCATCCGTTGCTCCATATCACGAATCGTTCTGATCAAAGAGCGCGGGAATAGCAAATTAAGTGCAATTGATAGTTTTAAACTAATCACCTAATCTGGAAGCAAATGTGCTTCAAGCGCCGGCCCCAGTGCCAGCAATGACATGAAGAACCTATAGAAAAACAAACCAACCACTATGCCAAAGCATACGCAAATGTGCCGCATGTGATGCATGCTAATTGTGTTCAATTCCTCTGAAGAAAGCCGCCTCATCTGTGAGTACCATCCATGGGCACAACTTTGACTTACAGGCCAGGAGGTGGCGGAACCTAGTTCATTAGTATTGCTAGCATAGTGCTTGAGTGGATACGTACGGAGTTGTAAGTTCCAGGGGGTGAAGCAGATG
>Ga0247757_10000043_pt1 | contig 93018 bp, 87 predicted proteins | sample UWRJL126311R4_FD_180929 | JGI IMG/M metagenome (GOLD analysis project Ga0247757, IMG submission 180929) | Plant litter microbial communities from Arlington Agricultural Research Station in Wisconsin, United States - UWRJ-L126-311R-4 | ecosystem: Environmental > Terrestrial > Plant litter >...
TCTCTCCCCCCTCCCCCCCATCGCGCTACTCAGAAGCTGCCCACCCCGTTCGTGCACAATGACCAATGCCTCGTCGCCGCGCACTAGGCCTGGCTGCGCCCGCCCCAGTGAGAGATGGTAAAATATATTAAATGCCCCCCAGCGACTCTCGACGCCAGTGACCTGTTCCTATGTACCTGCCTTGTCCGTCGCGCGCTGTCGTCTATGCACAGGATGAGGGCGAGGATGCGATGCGCCCCAGCACCCCACTCAGCTTTGTCTGTCGCTCCCCCAGCCCGCACACGATGCGTTGCCCGCTGCCCTCAGTGCTGCTGCTGGCCCCGGCTGCCAACCGCGCCGTCCCGTCTATCGTACAGATGCCATTCCGTCCCGATCCTTCGCTAGCAATCGGGGCAGCAACAGCCATCCTGGAGTGCGTGCAGCCTGACCCCCTAAGTCTATGTATGCATGTAAAGCAAGCCGCCGTCGCCCAAGCAGGTTTGGCTCCGTCCAAGACCCCCACCCAGTGCGGCTGACGACAAGAATGACAGGCGAACGTCCCTCGAGCGAACGAACGAACGAACGCCAAAAGAAAATAATTGGCTGCTAGTGCAGAACCGCTCCCCCATGCGTCTTCCCTACCACCCCTGCTGTCCAATACTATTTTACCCCTCCCCAGCACCCCAACGCTCTCCGTCGCCCGCATGGCTGCTCATGCAAACGGAAGAGATCAGGACTGCTGGGACTTACCACCGAATCCTGGGACACCTGTCCACGTCTGTCCTGGTGGCAGTCTTGGCCGTCCAAAGTTCTCGTCGAGGTCAAGGATCACCTTGAGCGCGTTGCGACTGCGTAGATACGGCAGAGGCGCCTTGGCTTCTGCGAGGCCTACGCCGGGTTCGACGTGTCCACTGACGCCTTCTTCGCCGCCGTGCGAGCCCGGCATGGGGAATGTTCTGTCTATCTGTTAGAAAAAAAAATCTCATCATTGTCCTCGCTGCATGCACGCACCGTTGAAGCACCTCGTAGCCGGCGAGCGTGAAGCCGAACTGGGGTGAGGATCGCATAATACGGGCTGGCCCGCCCTTGAAAAACGCTTTGAACCCCTCCTGTTGCCAGATCGTCTTCGCCGCATGTCGCAGGCCTGTGTACGTAGCCTCGCCCTTGCGCGCCTCAACCTGCAGCCTGGTTTTGATCACATCGCATGGTGTAGTAAGGTACGCTGCAGGCATACCGGCAATGGCACCTGCTGTGAGCATCTGTACCACGCCAAGCGACTTCTGTGGGCTCTCGCCGAAGAAGTCCCTCTTTAGGTGATTGTATGCAGGGAAGTAGATAGCCGAGAAGGGAACTGTTGACCGTCAGTATCCACCGAACGGTTTTGGAAAATAAGCTCACCATCCCGCAGCAGACAGGCACTAGCGCCCTTGTAGAGGCCCATAAGGCCTAGGTTGCGGACAATCCACATCGCTGAACGCTTCGGGGTGCCTTCGGCCGACTTGGCGATTTCGCCCTGCACTTGCAATCTAATCTTGACAATCTCGAGGGGGTTGGTGAAGACCTAATCGGTTAGCTCGGGCCCGGTCTGCTACACCATCGCCAGTGCAGGGTGATATTTACCACTTGACAAGCACCTGCTGAACCACCTGCGACAAGCTCCCATCCCCACCAAATGTTGCCAGTGGCCTTGTCTGTAAACTTGCCGCGCACCAGGTCGTTTACAGTGAGCTTGATGGCCTTCTCAGGCGCAACACCAACAAGCTGAGGAAGAACACCCGAGTACAGACCACGGATGCCCTCATTCTTTATCACCTTCTTTGCACAATCGAGCGAGTTCTTGTACAAGACCTGCCCTACCGTCGAGCTTCGTTGATTTTGCATACGTGTCTTGACAAGATCGATCGGGTATACCATGAATGCACCAAACGCACCGGCCAGCGAACCAAGGGCAAAATGATGCACGGATTCCAACACATCGTGGAGGATAGATTTAGTAGATGCAAAAGCCTTCTGGCCTACATCTGCAACATTGTTGGCGCCAAGCGAATATGCGGTGTGCCAGGACGGATCCAACACACGCGTAAAGTCCCTCAGACCCAGCTTGCCGGATGGCTCATCAAGACCAGCAAAGTGAAAGAGAATATCGGCTTCCATGGGCGTGTAGAGGTTGAATCGACTGATTCGGGAGGCTTCATTAAGGAAATCGGTACGCGTTATCTTGCCGTCTGCGCTCTTGGATGTAGCATTACGGATAATAAGCTCAACCATGTCCATCTGTTGGATCATGTTCTGGAAAGCTCGGACGTTGGCATACGAGATCTTGCTGCCGGCTGAGATGTTGCAGAGGGTTGGGAGGTTTTCTAGGAGATAGTCGGACAGCTTGTGGCTCGCGGTCTCGCGGATGATGCGCTGGAACTCTTCGGGCTCAATGTAACCGTCCTTGTTCCTATCAAAGTACACAAAGGCTTGTCGGACGCGTTCTCCTTGGAGGCCTCGGAGCATCTGGGCAAATTGGGGATAGGTCATGATGTGACGCTTGTCCTTGGAGCCAATATACAGCGTCGCCCACTCCGAATTCCAATTGAACGGCAGGCTGTCCTCTCCTTTGTGCGCCTTCCATGTCTCGTAGAACTCGTCGAAGTCAATGTAGCCAGAGCGCTTGCGGTCAAAGAAGCGGAAGATGACCTCATACTCGGCGTCTGGTTTCGCAAGCAGATTCTGGAAGACGGCCCAGTCCTGGAGGGTGACCTTGCCCTTGGCATCACGGTCGGCCACGTAGAAGAGAATGCTATACTGATAGCGCTTGATTTTGTGCTGCAAGAAACGGGACTGGTCAGCTGCAATTGACGCGACACGTCACAGGAGACATACATAGTCTTCGGTCTCGGGTGCGACGGCTTCGACGAAATCGTTCTGATCGAGGAAGTAGTCACCGTTCTCGTCCCTTTTGGCATATCGTAGGAAGGTCTGACGCATGAGCTGCGAGAGCTGCGGCTCTTCGGAGACTCCTAGGAGCACCTCGCCAACCTGCTCCTTGACGGTCGCCATGGCGCGTGAATGAAGGGCTGCTCAGGTGAAAATGGAGCAATTGCAATGAATGATAGTCGGGAAATCTGATTATAGGGTCGCAGGGGGGAGAGAGACGTCAGATGTGGGTGCAGCGCGGTGCGGCGAGCAATGACTTGGAGCTGCACGGGTCCGGCGCGAAGCTCTGCACAGACAAAATTTAACAGCGGGCTATCGATTAGCGGCGTTCGGGGAAATCCTGGAGAAGGAACGGAGGCCACGCCCAGTGAAGCACGAACGGGATCCCGTCACTGTTGGTTTGCAATGCACATGCTGGTCACTCCAAGTTGTACTGTTGTTGCACCTGTTGTTGTCTCAATTAATATGGAAGCGGACGGACGCAGCTCGTGGTGAGCGCTTTTATTTTCTTATTCCTCGCCCCCAGGCCCATTAAATCATTTTTAGCGATAGGGAGTAGCACTACCAGCCCACGCTCACCGCCAATCCCAAACGTGATCATCAGACCTGCAGGGACCCTTTTGGCGTGGGGAACAGGGATGCCACCATGAAGGAAGCTGAGGGCGTATCTGCAATGGCAGTCGTACGGCAACCGAAGGCCGTGGCCATGCGGTTGAGATGTAGAGGTGATGTTGAGTGTCCGGTCGGCGGCCGTACCAATCATGAGGCTCTGCGGCATTTCGCCAGGGAAACTACGGTTCCTGGGTCCCGTCACATCTGCGCGGGAGCCCCATAAAGGGACGGACAAGCCCATCAACAGCGCGCGCCACAGCACCGCAAATGCGTACATCACCCGGTGTCGGTCGGATGCTTCGCCTTTTCGGACCTGACCAACTATCCTTCTCCTAACTACCGTCTCGAGGCACATCATCCTGCACGTCTCCTGTGACTTCGACCGGAACAAGAAAGCGACGCGATTACGACTGTGTGATTGGAGATGGTCACAGCGACCTCTCGCTATCTAATTACGTGCCAGTAACACTTCATAGTACATGCAGATCAAATACAAAGGTCCAGTATCTAAACAACCAATCGTCCCGGCTCGGCCTCCAGTACGCTCTTGACGCGCTCTAGGAAGACGCGTCCCCTACGTTCATCGCCCTTGGGTACATTGACGCTGAAGACATTCACTGGAGCAACCACTCTGTCTGCTCCTCTGATGACTGGCTTCTTAGCTGCAGTTGGCTTCTTGCCAGACAGAATGTCAAAGATGTCGGCTTTCTTGGCCGCTGGTGCCGGAATCCGCAAAGTGGTAGGCGGCAGCGCTGTGACTTGAGGGACAAAGTTGCCGCGTGAATATTTCTTTCCGACGACTTTGTCCAAACCAAGCACGGCATCGAACAACTCGTCAGCAGAAGGCTTCGATGTTTGAGAGCGGGGAAGATCCTCGTTGGCGAGCTCTGTGGCACGAGCAATGAACGTGGATACGGGTAGAAACACTCCAATGGATTCTTGCACACGCTTCTGGCACTCCACGACGGCCTGGAACGAAACAGGAAGGGCAACCTCAACGTCCACTTCCTCAACGACCTGTGGAACCTCAGAAGCGGGCGTAGATTTCTCAGGGGCCGCCTGCTTCTTAGGTGCCGCAGGCTTGATGTTGGAGAGATCCAAATGGGATAGCTTCTTCAATCGTTCTGCTGTCTCTGAGGCGGCCGATTCATGGATGTGCCCAAGGTAAGCCAACACGTCTCCTTTTAGTAGCCTACCGTTGGGGCCCGTCGCCGGAATCTTGTCTGCCTCTTCCTTCGGGAGTCCGTTTTGCTTGAGTAGGTGCTGTACCGAAGGATATAGAGGATAGGTTTGCTTGTGCGCTTTTCCACCGGCACTATTGGTCGCGTGGGCAGAGGAGGGCTTTTGGGCTGGGGTCGAAGTTGATTCAGAGGCTGCTGAGGACTCCGATTTTGGCTGTTCCTTCGGGACTTCCTTTGCAGAAGAACTTTCTTCAGGAGGTAGCTCAAGGGAACTGACATCGTCGCCTGGCTCTGCGGTGACCGCTATCCGTGTGCCCACCTGAACTGCCTTTGAACCATCTCCTTGCTAGAATCAATTAGCTGTGAGCTTGTATTCAGGCTATGGTTGGCATACAATAATCTTGGCCAGCACGCCATCGTCCTGTGCTTCCACATCCATCTGGGCTTTGTCTGTTTCAATCTCTAGTAACACATCGCCCGCCACGAAGGAGTCGCCTGCTTCACTTTAGCTTCATGCTCTTCTACTGGCTGGTTTAAGACCTCCGATGCAGCGCAGTGCTCGTACCTTCCTTCAGCCTCCACTTTGCGATATTGCCCTCGGTCATGGTCGGAGATAGTGCCGGCATGTTAAAACTCTGTGCAGCGAGCGAGGCCTGACCAGCGTGGAATGCTACATGCGACGGTCAGTCCGTTTCTCATTCCCCGAGCTGTACAGCTCCTACCTCGCCGAGTGCCATGGTTTCGAAGTTGCTGGGTGGCAACACGCGCCGACAATCTACATGCTGCCGCAATAGAGGCCATGGGAGCGCAATTGACACAGTTAGCCAGTTGCGGACGGTGGTGCAGGAGACTCAGGATGCCGAAGAAAGTTGGGTTGTTGAGGAGCGAACTACCTGCACGGGGCCCAAGCGCGCGGTCAGAAATAGTAGCTTGACAATTTCGAGTTCGATGCGCAACGAGTGGCTGCACGCGCAGGTCTATTAGGCCTGTCCTGCGAAACAGGTACATCATCCAGGTATGTCTCTGCGGGCGTCGCTGATCATGGTCTGACTTTCTGCCAGTATGTCTTCTTCTCTTAGGTTGTGCACCGGCCTCTTCCATCCTCAAGCCCTCCGCCTGCCATCAACGCTGCGCGTCAGCATACTCACCTCCCGACCACAACTTCTACCGATACGGCTCACTGGAAAAGCTCTCGATCGGGCCTTCTTCTCTTCGATTGAGCGTCGCCATGCCACACCTGCCCAGTTCCCATCTGCATCCGCTGGGTCGTTTACGACCACCGACCCCGTCCTCCGCGCCGTCATCAAAAACCGAGAACCGATTCTTCTTTACAAAGAGCCGCCGCGAGCAAAGCGCCTTTGGCCCATTTATATCTGTTCAGTTCTCTTTTCCGGAGTTGGCTTGGGCAGTGTCTACTTTGCTTCAACATTGCCCGAGGACCTGGCTTGGTTCGTCGCGCCAACCTATCTGGTCATGGGCGTAGGCTTTACTGCTATTGCACTTCATTTGTTTCAACGGCCAGTTCGCCGGATAGCGTTATTAGAGGTGATACCTAGTACAATGGGAGGCCGTCTTCAACTTCGATTCACCGCTCGGAAAGCACCCTATTCCGGAGAAACCGTGTTCACTGCAGACATATGGGACGCTACATTGAGTGAGAAGACTGCGCCAGTTATTGTAGAGATTCTCGAGGCGAATCGAGCACGCCATCAAAGGATCTCAGAAGGCCTGGAAAACTATTCTATTATACCGCGCATATGGGAGCTTGCTGCTCGCTGGATTGAGCAAAAGTGGACATCATTCTTTCTGCGGTTTAAATTTGCAGTTCTACAATTTCCAATTGTCCACATCGAGGTGGACGGGATCAAGTGGAAGTTGGATTGCACAGGGTACCTGCGCGAACAAGGTCAAGGTACGAGCACCACAAATCCCTCATTGAATTCGATCTGACTTCATAATAGCTATAGATCGTATTATTGCTGAAGAATAAGGCATAAGTATAGGGTTGAGAGTTTAATATAAATGTATATAACCGGGTTCTCTCAGAATAGAGAAACACGTAAGGGATTAACTGCAGGACATGCAGTGATCCTTGGTCCGGGTTCATTGCTGAACCCTGTATTTGTACGCTATTAGACTGTATATAATGAACTGTAGCGAAACTTGACACTGGACGAGCAAATGCAGAAGATCATGTCATCAGAGTGGCGTTTCTTCCTAACAGCGGGAAACCCTCGTTGAAGCAAGAAGTCATAAACAAACTATTAGATACCACTATTAAAGGGCTCTCATAGGCTTTTATTTTCCATAGTTATCCTACTTAAACACCCCTTGTGAGGGTCCTCACAGGGGTTATGTTTGACTTTTCGTTTCTACGTTGCGAGAGTTTGAATACTTGATGGGAATGCACGGTCATGCAACACCAAGATGCTTAGTCATACCCTATCCAGACTTCTGGTTATAACTGGGACCGGCATCCAACAACGCTTATTTTAGCACCAAGAAAATATGGTCAAGAGATTTCTAAAGGATTCCCGAAATTTTTTCATATATCCTTACATCATTTAAGGCCATCAGGCACCAAAGTTGATTCACCGTGCATGCAATTGGCGCCGTCACCAGCACATACAGATCGAGCTATCATAATATGCTTCAATAATAATGTATTTTATTGTTCACGCAGACCAAATAGTGCGAATCGAAGACCCCCTTGGCGGGGAGTGGGAACCCCGTTTCGCTGGCACGTGCACCACGTGCTTCCCCACACGAACCACGACAGCGATGGCACTTGGGACAAGCTTTTGAGCCGCATCTGTACCTGCAGTCGATCGCTAGCAGTAGAGACGGCGACAAGTGCTCTTTTGCGTTCATAAATTGTGCCTCCAGGGGGGTCGAGAGACTCCCGAAAAGTGGCCGATTTTAATCTTCAAAGTTCGAGACAGCGTTTTCTAACGTGAAGGAAGATATAGATTAGGTGAAAGTCTTGAAAATTGGCCTTTTGGTTGTCGTGGTGAAAGCGTGGTTGTTGAGTCCAGAAAATGTCATTGTGTCAGGCAGCCTAATGTGGTGGTCAATGCTCTGCCACAACATCCACACCCATCACCCACACCCACCGATCCCCCACCTCACCCGCGCACATCTGTCGCATCCGACTTCTTTCGCAGCTTTCATTGCGCTTATTCGCTTGGTGTTGGATCATTTCCTGTGCATCCTGTCGCCGTGTCTGGTAAGCGCGTCGCTCTCCTGTTGTACCCTCGCCAATCGCGACAGCAGCCCCGGGCAACCGCAGGCTGCCGTCCGCTTGGCCCCCTTTCGCCATCGAGACTGCAAACGTAGCACCTGCTGACACATTGTACAGATGTCATCGCTTTCCTGAGTTCTCGACATCGTACAAGTCTTCTGACTTGATCGTATCGCGACCGCAGTCGGTCACAAGCCGCAAACGCCCAGTTGCACGCATCTGAAGCGCGACAACCCACATGTCGAGTCGCACGAAGAGAAAGCTCGATAACTTCGACCCTAACGCGTCTGATCCTGAAGACCTTGATTACGACGCTGTGGAGCGCCCATCGCCCCACCGTCGCCGCAAGAGACACGCATCGGGCGGCGCGAGGAAGAAGGGATCCAAGCGCCAGCGCCGCATCTACAACGGCTCCGACGTGGACGACGACGACGAGGAGATTGTCTCTGACGATTCGTTTACCGAGCGCTCATCCTCAGAAGAAGTGGAAATAAATCCCAACACTGGTCGTGGCGTGCGGCGCGCGACTAAGAAGCAGATAAAGTACGAAGAGAGTGAAGAAGAGGAGATTGAAGACACGCCGTCCGAGAGTGACATCAGCTCTGCACCTCGCCGCAATCAAGCGCAGCAGAGTATTGAAACCCCATCACTCATTGTGAAACTCAGACTCAATATGGACAAATTAAAGGCCAGGCAGCTGCGTACCCGCCAGGGCAGCAAATCTGTGACCAACACACGAGGCAGGACGCCCGATGTCGTGGGCACCCGTCGAAGTAACCGTCTATCTCATGATGTTGAGGAGCCCATTATAGAGCTCTCAGAATCCGGAAAACATGTTAAAATCGTCCGCCAAGGTACTCGGAGCCCAGAGCCGCTGTTTACAAGAGCCACCAGAGGTGCCAAAGGCCCCAGGGCGAGTGCTATCCTGGAGGCTTCACATGAAGATTCGATGATTCGTGAAGCAAGCGCTGGGCCTCTGGATACGCTGCTTGCTGAAAACAATGATACCCAAGTACAGGCTAGCCAGCAAGGTTCCCCAGAACAGGAGGCTCAGGTCACTAAGGACGATAACGGAAATAACGATGTTATGGAAGCTGTAATCCAAGAATCGCAGAATGACGGTGTAGTAGAAGATTCGGATGAAGACGGGCCAGTCACACGTGGAGGACGAGCTCTCAGAGTAAGTGCTTACCCTAAGTATGTGATAACGGAAAGCTAACTGTTTTCAAGTCAGCAAAACGAAAGCGAGGTGTGGACGAAAGTAGTGATTTCGAGCCTGCTGCAGAAGACGAAAAAGAAGAGGAAGAGATGTCCGAATCGGATCATATAAAGGGCCGCCGATTCACATCTGAAGATAGTGCGTCTGGTTCAGGCAGAAGATCGGCCCGCATTAGTGCAAAGACACGGCAAAGGAGTCGAAGACAATCAGACTCGTCCGATCACGAGTCCGCATTAGACGCCGATGAGCTAGCTGAGGAAGCTCAGGAACTACAGTCTGGTCGTAAACGACGCCGTATCAGCAGACGACTTCCGGATAACGACCTCACTTACGATGCTCCCACGAGATTGCGAGAACGCGCACGCAACACCGTTGACTATCGTTTGATTCGACCAGAGCTCAATGCAGTCTTCGATGACGATGAAGCCGCCGCTCCGACTGCCGAAAAGTCCCGGTCAAGAGGTGGACGGTCGACATATCGCAGCTTATACAGTAATCAAGGTCCATTTGGCGGTGCCCTGGAAGCTGGTGCAGCGGGTGCAGGCGATTCCGACAGCAGCGACGATGAAGTGCAAAAGATGCCAAAGCCCCTTGGTGGAACCATTGGCATGACACCAACTACAGCCACAGCCCCTGGCTTTGGTTTCCCCCAGACCCACAACGCCGATCCGCAGCAAGCAGGTGGCTCAGGCGGAGGTCCGGCCAACTTGGGCAAAATCAAAGATCAAAAAGCTCTTGCAGACGCCGACCCGTTGGGTGTTGATACCAACGTGACGTTTGATGGGGTTGGTGGTTTGAATAATCACATCAGCCAACTCAAAGAGATGGTCATGCTTCCACTACTCTACCCAGAGGTTTTCCAGCAGTTCAAGATCACTCCTCCACGTGGAGTATTGTTCCACGGCCCTCCTGGAACCGGCAAAACACTACTTGCACGCGCATTAGCGTCGAGTGTCAGCAAACAAGGTCAGAAGGTTACCTTCTATATGCGTAAAGGCGCGGATGCACTTAGCAAATGGGTCGGAGAGGCTGAGAGACAGCTTCGCCTACTCTTTGAGGAGGCACGCAAGAACCAACCAAGTATCATCTTCTTCGATGAAATCGATGGCCTAGCACCTGTACGCTCGAGCAAGCAGGACCAAATCCATGCTTCGATTGTCGCAACGCTCCTTGCCCTAATGGATGGAATGGATGGTCGCGGTCAAGTCGTTGTCATTGGCGCAACCAACAGACCTGATTCTGTTGATCCCGCTTTGAGACGCCCAGGTCGATTCGATCGTGAATTCTATTTCCCATTGCCTGATGTAGCAGGCAGGCGCGCCATCATTGATATCCACACAGCTAATTGGAATCCACCTCCAACGATCCATATGAAGGATCAGCTTGCTGAGCTTACCAAAGGTTACGGCGGTGCAGATCTCCGGGCACTCTGCACTGAAGCGGCTTTGAATGCAGTACAGGGAACCTTCCCCCAGATTTATTCTTCCGAGAAAAAGTTACTTATTGATCCAGCACAAATCAAAGTTCTCGCTAAAGATTTCATGATTTCTATCAACAAAATTGTCCCGTCGTCCCAGCGCACAGTCACAGCGAGCGCGGCACCACTTGGAAAGGCCATTGAGCCGTTGTTACGCGAGCCTCTTACTGAGGTCCTTGGGATCATCAATGAGCTCATTCCACGCCGAAAGAAGCTGAGTGCGCTTGAGGAGGCAGAATACGATGACCGAGACGATGAAAATGGCTTCGAGAAAGAAGCTACTATGCGTAACTTCGAAAGCAGCAGGATTTTTCGGCCACGTCTGCTCATCACCGGCCGTCAAGGAATGGGCCAACAGTACCTGGGAGCCGCGCTGCTCAGCAAGCTGGAAGGTCTTCACGTTCAATCTTTCGACTTACCGACTATTTTGGAAGATTCGACTAGAAGTCCTGAAGCTGTCATATCGCAGCTCTTTACTGAAGTGAAACGCCACAAGCCAAGCGTTATATATATTCCACATGTTGATGTCTGGTACGAAACCTTGCCTCCGGCCGCAGTGAAGACTTTCAAGCTTCTTATACGTAGTATCGGCGCAAATGAGCCTATTCTACTTCTGGGTATTATGGAACAAGCGAGTGAAGACGAACAGCCCGACCCCCAGATGATCCTTGACCTTTTTGGTTATACCACACGTAACAAGTACACTCTCGACCTGCCTAGTCGGCCAGCAAGGCGTGAGTTTTTCGACAACATAAGTCGCTATATTCAGATGTCTCCTGCAGATTTCCCAGATCCAGACAACAGGAAAAAACGCATCATTCCAAATCTAGAGCTAGCGCCAGTTGTCGTTCCACCTGTCGATCCTCGAGAGCTCGCAGCACGGGAGAAGGCACAGAGAAAAGCCGATCGAATGACATTAAATAGACTGAAGATTACTATTCAGCCTATCATGGATCAACTGAAGAAGCAGTACCGCAAATTTTTCAAACCCATCGTAGAAGAGGCCTACTACGCTTATCTCCTCGATGAAGACGACCCTCACCACTTCTCTACAGACCTTACACCTGAAGAACAGCAGGCGTATTTGGATACTCGGCCTTGGGCGAGGTCTAAGGATGCGAAAGGAGTAGATGTGTTACTTCACATCCCTTCGAAGAATAAGTATTACAATTTGGATTTGATCAATATCGAGAAGCGACTATCCAATGGATATTACAAGCGTCCGAAAGATTTCCTCTTTGACATCAAAACTTTGGCCAAAGATGCTAAACTTGTCGGAGATGCTGAGCGGACTGTGAAGGCTAACGAAATGCTTTCGAATGTGGAGGTTGACATCAACATGATTGAGATAAACAGTCCAGGCTTGGCAACCGAGTGCGAAGCTGTTTACCAGCGGGAGCTCGACCGTAAGAAAAAAGCGTTGGAAAAACGTGAAAAAGCGATCGCTGCAGGGATGGAGCCTGCAGATGTCGCTGAAGTTCCTCCCCAGCAATCAATTGGTACCACCGACGTGTCTGGACCGATCACGCTAGGCGAGCCCATCCCTGCCCCCAGTGCTGTGCCTCCAGTGACGCCCGTACGGCCATTCGGAGCCACTGGGCCTCTCACTAATGGGACAAGTGGAAACGAAGCCAGTCATGAATCGCTTCAAAATGGATCTGCAGTGCCTTCACGCACCGATGAAGATGCACATATGGCAGACGATCAAGATCTTGATGTTCACACCCAACCCGAGCTCCACACACCGAGTAGAATGGGTACACAGACTCAAAAGTCCCAAATGTCCGGGCGTACCTTTATGGCCCCGTTTTCAAACCCAAATGAGTATCACAATAGCGCTTCGACGACCACGTCTGGAAAGAAGACTTCTGATCGCTCATCTGGAGCACGTTTCAATACACAAAGTACCAATGGCGCCACTCCAGCTGGTTTGCCCGATTTCCTTGGCATGATGCCTCAGCCTAGTGGATCCCAGATCCCCGATACCCAAGGTTTGTTGAGTTCGTATAAGTCAAGGCGTCCTCCCAAGCTGTTCCTGGCTGACCAGAATTTCAATCCAGAAAACCCCTATATGGGTACTCAGCCATCAAATTCCCAACCCTCACAATCTTCCCCAAATAAAGATATGCCAGCTCCAGCCAATCCGAGGCAAGCAACAAACCTCAATGTAATTTTGAACGACGAAGACGAGGATGTACATCAGCACCTCATCCTTGACGAAGGACAGCTAGCAACTCTCCATAATGACCTTGTCTCCAAATCCTCAGGCTGCACTCTTGAGCAGCTCGAGCAGATTAATGCAGCGCTCATGGAGACCATCTGGAGGTATCGCAAGGAATGGAACCGCAATCAAGTGCTTCACCACGTGGGGGATTCCTTCAACTCAATCATTAGAGACATTGAGCAAATGCAGCATATTTTCAAACTCAGCCAGGAACTAGGAGCGCAGGAACGCGGCCAAGTGGGAAGACGACCGCCACCACCTTCTCAGATGGTGGACCGTTACAGAATGGACACCCAAACCGCAATATATGCCACTCAAGATGACTCTAGGCGCTAGTGGCTTGGGTTGACGAGAGATGTGTTGGACTGGGCTGGGATCTGGATACTAAAAAAATTGGGTATTTGGGACTGTTCGAGGATTGGCTACGGGTCATTTGCAAATGCACATGTACGATTGATTCCCCTGTGGATTTGACTTTGTTTTACACATGAGGCATATGTCCTCCGAAATGGTGCATTGTTGGTCATTTGACATTAAGGCCAAAAATTGTTTGGAGGATACTAGGAATCCACCAAACACTTCCCTAGCTCGGCCCGATGAGGGCAATTTCATAATGGGTACCACTCTTGAGCTACGCCATAACGAAGTGTGCAATAGATGACCAAATCATACCTTGTGAATGGCGTTAGATTGAGGTTGTATTGGAAATTTCAAAGCCTGTGCATGTAGTGATGATTGATCGGGCCATGTGAACTTTGTTGCGATACCAGAAGCTGTTCATGAATAGAGACGACACTTTTGTGCACTAGGAGTGCCTCATTAAGCATGCACGATTCGCATGTTTCGAAAATAAAAATGTTACAAGTGGATATCGTGAAAATTTTGTCATTTTTCATACTTGAAATGACCTAGAAGGGTCCCAAATGCTACCTCACGCCATGATGGAACCCGTGAATGCCAAAAGAGACCCGTCTTGCCCTAGCAAACCTGCACCTAATACCTCTTACCCTCACGCAGCACATCCGAGAACGTTCCAATTGGGCTCTCGGTAAGCTTGGTCTCCTTCCACAGGTTGGGCGTCAGGAAGCCATACGAGTTGGCGACAGCGACGAAAGTGGCCTTAAGGGTATTCTCGAGGGTCTTGGTTGAACCGGAAGAAGCAGTGTAGACATCCTGAACACCAGCGAGCTGCAAGAGACGCTTGACGGCAGGTGAGGCGACAAGACCAGTACCGCGAGGAGCAGGAATGAGACGAACGGTAACGGAACCGCACTTGCCAGACTCCTTGGTGGGCAGCGAGTGGGGCTCACCGAGGTTGGTACCCCAGTAGCCTCTTCGGATGGGCACAACACTGAGCTTGGCAATGATGATAGCGGCGCGGATGGCAGTTGCGACTTCCTTGGAGGTCTTGATACCAAGACCGATGTGGCCTTCAGAATCACCGATGACGACGATGGCCTTAAATCGGGTGCGCTGACCGGCACGGGTCTGCTTCTGGACGGGCTTGATCTTCATGACCTCATCCTTGAGCTTGGGCAGGAAGAAGTCGACGATCTGGTACTCCTTGATAGGCAGAGAGTGAAGGTAGCTATGTATTCATTAGTTCCGTTGGTGCAGTCATTGCGCAAATTTGCGACGTACATCTCCTCCATACTCTTGATCTTGCCGGCCTTGACGAGACGGCCAAGCTTGGTCACTGGCTGCCATTCCTTCTCCTATACCAATTGTCAATTTTATGCATCAGTGCATGATCCAAATGCTCATGACATCGTACCTCGCTCTTGCCACCTCCACGACGTCCACGGCCGCGTCCACGACCACGACCACGATCACCTCGAGATCCGAATCCGCCGCGGGCGGGAGGGGCTCCAGCGTCAGCCATGTTTTGTGTCGGTATAAGACGGCTACTGGAGTCCTATGTCAGCGAGAGAATTCAAGCAAAGCTAACGTAGAGAGTGAGACTCACAGTGTTGTGCTGGTGGTTAGTGCTGGTGTCGCGATGCTGAACCTCGTAGTTGCTATGGTCAATTTTGTGCGGAGGTCGTGGTCTCGCTTAGCGAGCGGAAACTCTTGGCAAAATTCATCTTCCTTAGTCAGCATACACTGATCCACTGAACAGTTATGGATATTCTATAACACCACAAGTAAAAGTATATGATTGCGACTCATACTTACTACTCTGCTAATTTAATCTACAGACTTTAAAAGACATTCTTGTCTGGGACTTTATTCGTGCTCTTCACGTGAAATAACATTCAATGGAAAGTCCGAAAGACATCCGACAAACGAGTTCTCCGCCCTTGTACCACGACAGCTACAACAGAGAGTCTATATTAGAAGTGCGGTACTCGCCTCTATTTCTTTCAGCACGACACTGCTCATGGTGAGCACTTGATCACTTCGTCATATGCGCCTGCCTGCGCACGGACTAACGACTTCCGCGTGCCTTGGTTCGCTCACATGCCCGTACCTGTCGGCCTAATAGCTTGCTTGAAGCTCACCTGAATATCTCATCAGACTTCATTGCGCATCGGGAGTGCTGCTCTCACACTTTACAAATCTACAACATAACGGAATAGTGTTATCAGTATGTCCTTAATCAATTCAGTATTGGGATCGATATCCCCTCAATTTCGCGAGTCCTTTGAAGATTCGCGTGCTCAAGAGCACGAGCTGCCGAGTTATCGATCTTCACCGTCCTCCCCGCGCATACCTCCTCCAATAGCTTCTACAGTACTATGGAGCGTTCCAGCTACAAACTTCAGTCCACCGCCACGAGTTCCGGACGATCTTCTTGCGTTACAGCGAAAGGCGCGGCACCTGGAACGCCAGCTTCAGGAACTGCTCGACGCACAGGCAGATGGCTTGATGAGTGGTTTGGAAAACGAAAACAACGGGACCCCCGATGACCTGGTATCCAACGGCAGCACTACGCCTACTGTCAGCAGTATACGCGAAACGGACAGAAGTGCAGACAGCGAAGATAATAGCACCTCATTACGCAAGAAGAAAATCGGGCTCAGCGCCGCGAGGAAAGGTATTTTCCGTCGAATACAACAACTCGCGAGCATTAAAACTGAGGAACTGGATTACCTGGACGAAGATCTTAAGTCTGTGCAGCTAGTAGTCGGAAAAGTAGATGCATGGGGGAAGAAGCGCGCACGATTAGACAAGAAGATCAAAGATATCGAGGGGGAAGACGGCAGTTCTAGAACGGAAGTGCTACAAACTGAGGCTGCAAAGCTAGAAAGAGAGATACGCCAAAAAGAAGAAGAGCTGATGGCTTTAAAGGTGCGGCAAAGACGAGTACTCGCTGAGCTGTCTACTTCCGAGAACGCAGTCGAAGCAAGGCTCTCGTCATATAAAGCTTCACTGTCTATATTGGACAAAGATGTAGCTGATTTTCTCTCGCGCCCTCCAAAAATGAACCACGTACCTTTATCGTCGTCCCCATTTTTAGCTCTTCCCCCAAGACGGCGCACCCTCGAAATGGCTCAGGATTATTGGCACGAGGAATACACTCGTCTTACAGAAAAATGCGAAGAGGTTGACATGGAGCGTTCTGCGTTAGATGAGGGTGCAGTGGTTTGGAACGACGTCATCAAAAAGGTGGCGGATTTCGAGGCTAGTCTACAAGATCTGATGCAGCATAATGGCCTAGATGGCAAACCGGACGCTTCCAAACTACTCGAGAAGATGGGAACTACGATAGCGTACCTAGAGGACAAGGTCGAGTTTGTAAAGGCAAGAAACTGGAACCTTCTGTTTCTTGCTATTGGTGCTGAGTTGGAGGCGTTTAAGCAAGGCAAAGACATGTTAGAGAACACTCTTGGCATGAGGAATAAAGGTAAGAACAAGGTAATGGAACAACCGGCGGATACGAAAAACCCATACGTAACCGAGGTGGAAGAGGAGATGTCACGGTCGGCCATACGGATTGGTCGCGCTTCTCCACCTAAACCTGCGCTTCCGTCAGCTCCTCCAAGATTCTTTGATACGGACGATGAGGATCCTGATCCTGAGTTGATGATCTCTCATCAGGATACCGATACTGATTGATAGAAACGTAGAACATGACATAGGACCGTTATCATTTCCCATTACTGATGTTCATAAGATGTCTCACTACGTACCATAGCCTTCACATATAAATTGCTCTCTGTGAATGTGCAGAGATAACATGAAGAACAGGTAATATAAAAATTAACACCTGGGTTCTTCTCGTTCTCTTACAGATAGCATTTATTCGGCATAGGAGCAACTGAATTCATTCAGACTTGGTCAAGTATGAAGAGACAAATGATGGGAACATCTCCTGATAACAAATAAAATGCCATCATCTTACCAGTCATATCTAGGTAGGGCGATGTTCATCCACGTTTTGTAAATCTTCATGATTTGAGTTTTTTGGGACGTTGTCGAAATCAGTATGGCCGGAAATGTTTGGGGATGCGCTGACTAAGGCTCCTTCCAAACATCAGCCATGGTCCCCGAGTATCTCAAGTCGATCCGCAAACTCCCAAAAACGCAACTTCCGTCTGAACGACCTCTACACCTACAGACGCCGCGATGCTTTGAAGGACCTTGGTTGGTGGTTCTCATACGACCCGCCATGCTCGAACCCCGCTTTAGCTGTACTATTCCGTCTATTCACGATGATACTCCTCTGAGTGTCCGTATATACCATCCCGACGTGCTGTCTACACCCCTGTCGAGCGATTCGGTAAATGGTACACGATGGAGAAAGAAAGGTATTGTGATGGCACATCCGTACGCGCCCATGGGAGGGTCCTATGATGATCGCATTGTCAGCATCGTGGTGGATGAGTTTCTCAAGGCAGGCTGGGTAGTAGGAACCTTCAATTTTAGGTGTGTGCAAGGATCTATGTCAATAGTAGGAAGCTTCACTAAGGTCCTGTAGAGGTGCTTATGGAGCCAAAGGCCGCACGAGCTGGTCCGGCAAACCTGAGCTCGAAGACTACAAGTCTGTTGCTGGCTTCTTCATGCATTATCTATCCTTTTTGCAGCTGAATCCTTCTTCGGATGCTACCTTCAGTGCAGAACAGTCTCCTGTCTCGCCGAAAGCCAATCAACCAGAGGCAGCACCCCAGGCGGCTGCGACAGTCGCAGAAAATGAAGGCTCTGTAGTGGTACTTGGTGGATATTCCTACGGCTCTTTAATTCTCAGACACTTGCCTCCAATACTATCGATAATTCAACCATTCTCCTCGCCGCCCGACGGTTCCGCCGCAAACGAGATCTTGCTTCGAGCACATGCGCTGTCGGATCAGGCAAATCTAGAATGGCTAAATCAAGCGCGAGACCGCGAGCGACAAAGGCGGAGGGGCCATGAAGCAAGCCTCTCGGTGACAATGGGAGGAGAAGAAACAAGCCCGGAAAAGAGGCGGATCAGTAGGGAGGTTAAGCGGAGTATGGATGGTCATAGAAGCCTAGACTTGAGCAATCGGCTTCGAAGTCTAAACCACCGGAGACGGAACGGGGACGTGACACCGACTGGCATTGGACCTGTATCTGCTCGCCCTTCGATTACGGTTCCCCAAGTACGATACCTCTTAGTTTCGCCTCTTACCGCCCCGACTTCCACCGTTTTGGCTCCAGCACTTGCCCGCGGGTTCTGGAATAAATCCGCACAATCTAATTCACAAGAAGCCTACACCAGGCATGAGACCCTAGCTGTGTTTGGAGATCAAGATGTTTTCTCCTCGGCGAAAAAGATGCGCCAATGGGTGGAGGCCATGCACCAATGTTGCGGGACCAGATTCAGTCATGCTGAAGTCAATGGAGCCGGTCACTTTTGGCATGAAGAGAGTGCTGAGAGCGGCTTGAGGGAAGCGTTAAGGAACTGGGAACTGCAGATCAAGGACGTCGTGTATCGTACTTGACTAGTCTCATGGTATATTGCCCTTTTGTAAGCTCAATCGCATCCTCAGATTGGTTGTTAAGTCTAGAACCTACTTTCTAAGTTCATAATTCGGAAAGCCATCAACTTAGATTCCCTGAATCGTGGACTTTACACAAAATTTGCCCAGGGCAGTTTTAGTGTCTCCTTGATGTATTCCATCACCTCTACCACTTTCTCATCATCGTATCGCCTTCCTACTAACTGGACACTTACTGGTGCGCCGATATACTTGTCACGAGAGTCTATTTGCAAGTTAGCTTCCAACAGGGCTTTACACGGTGTTACCCAAATGGTCGATACTCACAAAGCTTGTGATTATATTTGTCCGCCTCATTTCTCGGCTCATACTCAACCTCAACATCTTCTTCCCCAACCCTCGTAACCGGTGAAACCAGTGCAGGATAATCCAGCAAATTCCACTGCGCCGTGTAGCCCCAATACCTTGCACAGCCCAGCAACGGCGCAGCACCAGGTCCAACGGGACAAAGCAACACGTCGATGCCTTGCTTCTCCCACAGCAGCGAATATTCCTTCCGGTACTCGTCCCGCTTGAGCGTCCAGTCCCAGACCTCTCGGATGGAGAGGTGTCGCACGTTGGGATTCTCGCGGAGGATGAAGTTGGACAGGGGCAGCCAGGGCTCGCCGGACGCGGCGATAGCAGCCGTTTCCTCGGCGCCACCGTCGCAGAAGTACATGCTCGATATGATATTCCAGGCAAGGTCGTGCTTATAAGGCGCCCAGGGTACGATTTCGATGCCCGGGACGCTGCGTAATCTGTCGGCCATGGCGTTCAGGGCACGAAGAACGGGTGGATGCGGACGCACGACGCCGTCGTCGAGCAGTAGACCTATTTTCAGCTTCTTTTCCCCCGAGGCTAGAACCGGAAGTTGGGGGTTCGTTCGCCATGGCAAGGGGATGAGGCTGGGTTCGCGGATCCAGGGCTTCGCGTCGATGAGGGTTTGCATGAAGAGCTTAATGCCGGAGAGGTGTGTGGAGAGGGGTCCGATGACGGCCACGATTTGCTCCTGGCCGAGCATGGTGGCGCTGAGACCTTCCATCGGGAGACGGTAGCTCGTGGGACGCAGGCCGTAGACACCGTTGTTGGCGGCTGGAGAGCGGATGCTACCACCGATGTCTGTACCGATGCCTAGACAGCTGCCGCGCATGCCAACGAGCGCACCTTCGCCTCCTGATGAGCCCCCAGACGTGAGATTGCGGTTGAAGGGATTCACGGTCGCACCGTAGAAGTTGGAGCTGGTTTCGAGGTGCATGAGGGTTTGTGGCTGCGTTGTCCGCGCGTAGAGCACGGCACCTGCATCGAGGAGGATGTCCAGGATATGTGCATTCGCCTTTGCGATTCTATCATGCCATGCGATGAAGCCTGCATTGACGGCCATGCCCTTGAAATCTATGTGTTCTTTGACCGAGATGGGAAGTCCATGAAGCAGTCCGATAGGTTTTCCATGTTCCTTGAGATGTGCATCAAGGTAGGCCGCTCGCTCGAGGGCTATGTTGGGTAGCAGCTCCGTCACACAATTGACAAGTTTCTGGGCTATGGTTGCGCGACGCAGGAAGGCTTGCGTTACCGCGGTGGATGACAGAGCCCCGGAGACAAGCCGGGAGATAAGATCTGCGGGATCAGACTCTGTGATTGCAATCTCTTCTAATGTGAGAATGGTTTTCGGAATGGGTGTTGAGTCCAGAGGCAGGCTTTCGATGTCTGGTATTGGAGGCTGGACTACCGCGAGCGTTGCGTCTCTATGCTCGCGAGCCTTCTGAGCTATAGTTTCCCAGGATTCCGACATGGTGGGATACAAAGCCGACACGAGAGTTTGCGTTAAGAGAAGAGCCGGCTCTTATAGGAAATACCAATCTGCTGAGCCGGGCTCAATCAAATCACGTAAAGAGTAAAGCTAGGAAAATGGAGGGACAATGTGTTGCTACAAATACGAACACAGCATGGAGGGCCACATCATATCTCCGGCGTGTGAGGCCATGCAGAATGTATAGGGCAGGTCCAAGCAGGCCATGTTGGACAGTGGGAGCACACAACCAATCGGGCGAGACAGGGACCTCATCCATTTATCAGCAAACGGCTTGTATCCGAGATAGAGCCACAGGACACCAAGGTTGTACTCTGAAGCCACGCAATGCGGGGTTGATAGGAAGGGTGGAGGGGTGATCGGTCTCGCGGTTATCGATAAGGGGTTGGTGACGGTTGGTCGTGGTGGGTAAGGCTCGATGCGGGCCCTCGATAACAACACGGGGCCCCGCAAGCTTCGAGGCACAGACTTAAATAAGACCCCGGAGCTCGATGATTTCGGGCATGAAGCCATCATGACTTCAGGCTCGACGTGGAGTCTCGCGGAATTCCACTTTAGGAAATGCCGTTGTCCGCAGTTCCCCCGCAACCATGGCACCTAAGGCTTGTCAACCTGGACTCTTCCACCCATGAAGCCAGGGCGGCATGTCGCCATTGGGACTCGCCAGGCCGGTCCAGAATGTGATCAGATGATGAGGTGTCGTTTTCTTTTACCTCCAGCCCCTGCCGTTTGAACCGCCATAAATGCCTTCTGTAGCTCCTTCATCTATTACTTTCTAATAACACCCATCTTTCGGATCCCAGCAGTACGCACCTGCTATTTCTTCCAAACAACACATATATTCCGGTCTTCACCTGTTTCTTCTCAGCCAAGGTTGCTTTGCTTTCTCATCATAGTACCCAATGGCAGCTACCAAAAGCCTTCCCGAATTTAGCCTGGCTGGGAAAGTTGTGCTGGTTACTGGAGGTGCCCGCGGTTTGGGGCTCACACAAGCAGAGGCTCTCTTAGAGGCAGGCGCTACTGGTACATCATATACCTTACATCTATGGCATAATTGGCTGACGGGAAGAATGCAGTGTATGCACTGGACCGCTTACCCGAGCCTTCGCCAGACTTCCACAGGATAGTAGAGCGAGCGGAGAAGGAGTTTGGTACGCAACTCCAGTACCGGCAAATCGACGTTCGCGATGTTCCTGGTCTGAACAAGGTCGTGGAGGACATTGGCAGCAAGCACGGCAGACTGGATGGGCTGATTGCAGCGGCGGGCATCCAGCAGGAAACGCCAGCGCTGGATTATACAGCCGAAGACGCGAACCGCATGTTTGAAGTGAACATCACCGGTGTCTTCATGACCAGCCAAGCCGTGGCCAAGCAGATGATTAAGTATGGGAATGGCGGTAGCATTGTCTTGATCGCTAGCATGTCCGGCACCGTCGCGAACAAGGTGCGATATTGAGGTCCTCGGACCCGAGACAGACGATGGCTAACATAATAACTAGGGTCTGATTTGCCCTGCATACAATGCATCGAAGGCGGGTGTAATCCAGCTCGGCCGGAATCTAGCCATGGAGTGGGGTGTGCATAAGATTCGCGTCAACACCATCTCACCCGGCTACATTGTGACAGCCATGGTGGAGGAGTTGTTTATCAAGTATCCTGAGCGCAAGGCAGATTGGCCGACGCAGAACATGCTTGGTCGTCTGTCATCTCCGAGTGAATACCGTGGGGCAGCAGTGTTCCTCATCAGCGATGCCAGCAGTTTCATGGTAAGCTATCTAGAGCTCATAAGCCTGTTGTGCTTGAGCAGGCTGACGCTATGTAGACTGGGTCGGATCTCAGAATGGACGGTGGGCATGCCGCGTGGTAGATGCGATGTAGTGGTAAAATACAATAATGAGAATCATTTCGAGGCATTTTGAATGTTGTTTGCTTGTGAGGATGTTGTGCGAGTGCAAACGCGGAGGTCCGCAGAGAAAAGGCGCTGACTAATGGCCGTGGTCGCAATGTCAGAAGTTGAGCAACGACGTCGTCCACAAACAGCGACAGGTGCCTGCCACGGCAGCGATGACGATGACGCTGCCCATCAAGTAGAGCAGGCCAACTCTCGAGCCCGAGGCTCTGCGTCCCTCGTATTGCGAGCCTACCTCGACTACCACAAAGTCAGGCGCAAACTGAGCTCGCCTTTCACTTAACACCACCCTCAACCTGCCGTAGCTTGCTTGCCTGCTAGACGCACTTATTTATCCCAGTCGTCCGTCTCCGTCTCCGTCTCCGTCTCCACCTCCGCCCCCTCCGCCTCTGCCATGACGGGCTCCGTCCCTACGTCCGTCTCGCGATACCGCCCTGCCATCATTGTGCTCACCGGCGTGGCCGCAGCATATTCGGCATGGGTGCTGTGGACCACGTTCCAAACACCTCCGCCTGAGGGCCTGCATAGGAGCAATGCCGTGCGGAGGCTACGCACTCGACGTCGCCCCCAGAATCTTGATGTCAACCCTCCGCCCGCCCAAAATGGAACCTCGAATAGAGTTGAATTCGACTTCTTCGGTACGCATATGGTGCTCAGTTCCTCCGAAGAACTCATGTCACCCACTGCACTCCATGACCTCGCCGAGCGGAATGAGCCTGGAGCCGACGCAGACTTGGTGGACAGACGCATAACCGATATGTACGCCGCTGTAATAGAGCACGAGGGAGCCGTGTACCGGGCAAGCCGTGGATATGTGAGCGTCCCGCCTACTGATGCAGGGGATGGGATCAACGATGATGCCGATCAAGACGAAAGTGATGGGCAGACTCTTCAGCGAACGTTGTACCACATTGCTGAAGAGCGTGCGCGACAAGAAGGCGTTGTCCATCGCGGTATCACATGTAACGGGTGTGATACCAAGCCAATCCGCGGCATCAGGTACGCCCTGAACAGGCTAGAGGACTGCAAGGTGTAGATTGTCTTTTAACACTCTACAGATGGCATTGTGCAAATTGTCCCGACTATGATCTCTGCTCTGACTGCGAAGCAACCAACTCTCATATCAAAACTCACATTTTCTACAAAATCCGCATCCCTGCGCCGAATTTATATATTTCAAAGCAATCACCACGTACGCACACTTTTCGGCTGGTGGTAATCCATACAAGGGACTAATCAAAGCATTGTAGTTTACTCAGGTCGTCTACATATGACAGGCCCAACCTCCGTACCGTCATCGCTCAAGAGAAGACTTGCTGTTGAAACACGAATGGATACTGAGGAAGTAGAGGCACTCTGGGAGCAGTTTACTTGTCTTGCCGCGACGAAATGGGAGTCGGATCCTAATAATATTGGCTGGGCGCTTGATCGGCGAGCTTTTAACGACGCCTTCATTCCACGTTACTCAAGCTTCAAGTCGGCGCCAAATCTTATCTATGATCGTGTCTTTGCCTATTTCGACACCGATCACAATACACTAATCGGCTTTGAAGAGTTCGTCAAGGGCATTGACGGGATGCACGCCACCGATAGGCGTGTGAAGCTCAGAATCGTCTTCAATGGCTATGACATTGACGGTGATGGCTATATATCCAGGAAAGACGTTCTGAGAATTTTCAGAGCACATTACGCTATCGAGAGGGAAGCCACCAGAAACTACCTAGCAGAGACTGCTGAAGAGCTGACAGCCCCAGGTGCGCTGGGTGTTATACAATCTGCTCAGCCCCTGGGTTCAGCTTTCACCGAAAGCATTGAACCGGAAGAATCCACTGGGCCGGTTATATCGAAACCTTCTGATGAAGCGGTCAATACTGAGCAAAACCCAGTTGTGGCACCAAGCCGATACGAAACCATAGATCGTGCTGCTGTAATTGCCGAGGCAGTGTCCGTAATTGCTAGTGAAGATAACGGCGAGATTGCCAGGAGGACCATTAATGAGAGATGGGCTCGAAGGATGTTCTACACCGATGAAGAAGAAGGCTTTCTTCGGCCGTTAGGTGCAGAAGACGGCCCGAGTCCACCCGGCGAATATACCGACAGAGACCATGTTGGGGATATAAATGATGATGACGAGCCTCTTATATCCGAGCCAGAGCGCATTAGGGGATCGCGCTCTTCATCTAGGGTACGTTTCCAGGACGATGTTGACATAGAAACGCGGTCCAATGCTTCGACTTCGTCTCGACCGGTCGGCGAGCGCTGGGGTGGATACGAAATACCAGAACCGGAAAAAGATCTGGGCAGGGACGTGCTCTATCAATTTACCCAACAGGCCTTTAATGAGCTCCTTGACCCGCTATTCAAAGCGAAAGAAGACCTAGCTATGGACGCATATGCTTCAAGAGAAGAGCGGAAGGCGATGGCTGTCGAGATTGAGAACACGATCAAAAACTTCAATAAAACTGATGACGTGTCCAAAAGAATTCTCTGTGTGGGCATTTCCACTTACGCCAACTGCGTTATAAGAAGCTTCTTAAACAGTAGCTACATGAAGCTATTCCAAGGCCGGCATCAGGTACCAAAATCTCGAAACTCCATGCGCTCTCATTTCATGATGTATTTTCGCGATGCGGAAGAAAGTATCTTTCCATATACAGAACCCTGGGATGGCAAATGGCAGGCCAGCGAGGAAAAGCGATGGTTTGTTATGATGGTTCGAATGCAGTTAAACTTTGAGCTCTGGAAAACGGTTGAATGGTTGGCAATGGAACAAGGATGGCTGTCAATACCTTCGGATTCTCTTTCTTCACCACCAACAGCCTCAAGGCAAAGCGGCTGTAGCGAGAACGAAGAGAGGCTCGATCCAACTCTACCTCAATTCCGACCTAATTCTCTAAACGAGCTAAACACAGCACGAACAAGCCAGGCAGACTCGAAAATCCTTCCCAGCAAAAACAGCATGACTTCGCCTGGTTCCTTCTTTGTAAGGCCCGCATTTGAAAACTCAAGTGGATCAGAATCGAGCGACGACAAAGGAATAGTTGAAAAGGAGACCTTTCCGCCTCACATAGACGACCCATTTGACGACCATCCTGAGTCACGCTCAGCAGGTCCTGAAATGGCTTCGTCAACTTTGCCTAACGGAGCACCTACTGCCCAACCCCTCTTACATTGTCTTTCCCTTGATGTAGCAACATATACCCTCCGCGATGTTCCCCAGCCACTTGAGCACCACGTTTCATATGAGCCTGGAAATCCGAATTCGGATAGACTGCAGCGAACACTTTATGACCACGCTATTCATGATAAAGACTCGCACCTCAAAGATCTGGGACTGGCGCGCCTTGAAACAGTGGACCGGGAGATGAATGAGCGGCAAGGAGGCGGTCTGCTGAGCTTTCAAGAGTTTGAGGCCGTAGCTCAGGAGAAGCACATTAGATTTCTGGAAGCGTGGGTCGACTGGGTGAGCTTCTAGTGCAAGCCACCTCGCAAATGGATTAGGCTTTTGAGAAGGTCCTGAGCACGCGTGTGTCCACGGAACTCCGCGTTTGGGAAACATGGATGAAATTCTGGATAGGGTGGGATAGGGTGCTTTTCTAATTGAAGTGATACCACAATTGTACGTAGCCATTGATCAAAATGCCTCTAGACTAGGTGGAATAGTGCTCGGTCAAATGCCATCCTGTTCCCATTCTACTCGAATGACCTCCATGCCTACGCCGCAGAGCAGTACTCTCGACGCTTTTCCATCGTCTATTTCTCGAAACACGGCCATGCTCGATACGTCGGCGACGTTGGTCTTGATCTTTTGAAGCCGTTTGATCTCTAATGGGTTTGAAGGGTCCATTGCTGTCGTCGAGAGATGGGGTATTATTTCCCACAGCCGGACCCATTCGTCGTTCCCAGACGTCAGAATGAAGATTCGAGAGCAAGAGGTTAGTATAGCGCACGCTGTGACGGCCGAAGCATGTGTACGAGTCACGATGATTGGCGGGTACGCGTACGACGTCTCCATGCCCGCATCCGTGGTAGACGAGTTTGCAAGGAGGAATGCTAGGCTGCCGTCATCGCCGCCAGATACCACGAGAATTTGGCCTTCATCCATATGATGCATCGCTAGCGTCTTGGAAGTGTTCTGATGGATTCGAGCAGGATGTTTCCAAGAAAGGGTTTCCGGTGGCGCGGGATCGCTGGTATGAGGACGGAGGATAGACTGCGTGAGAGGCCATAGAACGGCATGGCCGTCTGTACCAGTTGTCAAGATGGAATAGGAAGAGAGAAAAACACATTGGGTGAGGCAAGAGGTGAAGTAGACACCGGTAGCGAGTGTATGCCATCTCGACGCTGAGTCCGCATCATAGCTGTAGACCTACAAAGCGTTAGTATGTAGATTGCTAAGAGTAGACTCTAGTAAACTACTTACCCGTATGTGGGAGTCTGAGAATACCATGCTGATTAGATAGCCCGTGCTCTTCTTGACGGCATCAAAGGACATGATGCGAAGATCTGAGTGTTCACTCTGCGGTTCGCAAATGTTTTCGCAGACGACTCCAATGCTACCCAGCTCTGGCGGAAGCTTGCGCACTCTCCAGATGTAGAACTCCTCGCAGCCTCCGCTGCTGAAGAGGTACTCGCCGTCTTCAGACCACTGGAGATGCTGGATGCCTGTGGTATGTTTCCGCAACGTACGGCGGCAAACAAGATCTCCGTTTTCGTATTCGAAGATCTTGATATCTGTATCTTCGGCGCCCGTAGCGATGAGTTGTCGATTAGCTCCATTGTCAAAGTTGTTGGAGATGGCCACGGCCTTGATCTCTCGTCCGTGCCCACCTGAGCGTATGACACGGTGATTCGAACCCCGTTGGCTTTTGATGTGCATGCTAGACGCTCTGGTCCAAACCAGAGTACCGCCGCCTTGCTTCTCCAAGTAAGGCTGGAAAGCCCAGCTTCTGTGAGCACCTCCGGTCTCCACGCTCATAACCTCTTCTTCTGCAGCATTGCTGTACAAGACGAATCTTTTTCCGGAAAACCCATAAACCAAAAGCTGATTCTCATGGAAATAGAGTCCTTCAATATTCGGTCCAATTGGCAGCGTGATTTTGTTAACTAAGTAGATGGAATTCATCGTCAGGTCGACGTAGTGTACAGAAAGGCAGCCGTTCCTTCCTGTAGAAACTAAATGTCCAGAAGAGGCACTGGTTCCGGGTAGCCAAGAGATGGTAGTAACAGTTTCCCTGTCGTGGACGCTGTCAACGATTCTGAACAGCTCGGCTTTCGGTTCCTCCGTGTCACTATCGAGTCTATCTGGAAGACGATACACCCCTATGGAGCCGCGGCGGAAACCGAGAAACGTGTATTGTTGTTGTGGGGATGTAGTAACATAGGCCATGCTACTGATTGTAAGTCCAGTTAAAAGCTCTGAAATCGGTATTTCATAAGTCTTCAATACATTGGGGCCCTCACTCGTCGAAGAATTTACATGAAGCAGCTGGGCAGTTTTCTGACCGACCAAAGTGAGTAATAGCATTACATGTTCAGCGTCAGAAGATGTTCGGACTGGCATAGTGAACATGTCACCAATCTTTCCCTTCACTATACACAACTGTTTCAGACAGTTGGTATTCTTCGTGTATGCATACAGACTCCCACGTGAGCCCGCAATGAAGACCACTCCGAGGGATTGCTCTCCGGCACATACAGAGTATCCTGTGAGATCTTTTGGTTGATCAACAAGCTCAGATCTGGAGATTATCGCGCTTTCGTTTTCGTTTAACCCCCAAGCTAGTCGTTCTAGGAAAACTTTGCCCGAATTAGTTGTCAATATGAAAGATGACTTGTCTAGAAAGGCGTAGCTTCTAAGAAATTCCGCGAGTTTTGATGATCGATGATTTGCTTCATTCCTGGGCAAAATTTCCGATGTTAACGATGACCTAGATTCTGTGATATCTTCAACAGTATATTCTGACGATTGTTTGGGTGTAGCAGAAAAACTAGGATAGAAACTGGTGATTTTGCTATCCGCGCCACCCAGTATAACCGGCTGACTTTTATGAAAGGGACTCGGAACGGTTATGGCCCAGATGTTTTTCCCATTATGATAAACTGCAGTATCAAGCAACCGGAGTTGCCATGGAGGCTGGCTCGGCTGGGTAGTTCCTCTGTCTTCTGTAGTCAAGAGCTGCCAAGTGCGGGATGAAGCGTCTTCTCCAGACGATATCAGAAAAATGTTAGCGGCATGTGAATCTTGTTCAAGAAATTGCACAGTCCAGACACGCGATGTATGACCCCATCCTATGGCGAGGCAGTCTGAGTTCGAAACATTAGTGTCAAAGGCAGGGTTACTGAAACCCGTGTGACGCGTCCGTTCCTGTCCATCTCTTCCCTCTGGTAGACTCTCGTTCTCGCTTTCAGCAGCGCCGGATACGTTCCAAATCCGTATTGTGCGATCATCACTGCAGCTCGCCACCAAACGCTGAGTACCAGCATTGGCAATGTCAACTGCGTACGATATCTGCACACCAAATATAGAACCTTCATGCCCCAAGAATATATGATGAATACGGGATTTCATGAGCGAATTCCGAGACTGGTCCCAGGACCAGTAGATGATTTCCCCAAATGCAGTGCCTGCGGCCACCAGAATTCGATGCTGCGATTCCCATACTAGATGTGCGGAATATAGAATAGAGCGTGAGCTCGATGTCAGCTCAACTATAGAAATGGCCAGAGTCTGATTGATTTTTTTGGCATTCGCTTCGTAGTGTAGATTGAGCTCCAGGAGCGCATTGTGCGCAGTGACTGCAGCACAACGAATAATGCCGCCTAGGCCGCTGCTCTTAGGGGTAAATGGAGCTGGGTGTAAGTACAAGATCCAGTCTGTTACCCTTACAACGTTCGAGGATTGAGATGAGCCTAGAGATAGGCGCACATTGTCCTTCGTCAAATTTAAAGTCAACGCACGAACTAGTAGTCCACCCCATACAACCAAGTTCACACTCTGGGATGTCTCAGAGACAATGGATAAACCATGTACGGCTTGAGCACTAAAAATTCGCTTTGTGAAAAGATAGGCATCATCTTGGCGTTTATAGAAACGCAGATAGGGGCCCTCGGCGGCAACGAGTAACGGGCCGCAAGAAGTCAAGGCCGTTACCGGAACGCGAGTATGTTCATGCTGTAGGTATCAGCGTGTAGAGGGTACTGAGCAGCAACAAGAAGCACTAACACGAAGGTCCGGGAACATTGGGGAAGCAACTGGAAAGCACTCGCGTGGTGATGTGAATTTGGCTGTGCGGGTAGCGCGGGGCAAGGCGGGGTGCTTTGGGGCACCTCAAAAATTTAGACATCCGCCCTTGCGCACTCTTCCATACCGCACAACAAGTTCCGTCTTAATATCCCCACAGTTCACTGATTGTTTGGACGACCAAAAAAAAATGTCTCTCGGAACGCAGGGTCCTATACCAGAGTCGGCGCAGGAGAACAACCCAGACGTAGGCACATACCAGGTGATGGCAAGAGACAGCTCTAACAACGCTTTAGGTCGAGGCACAATGGGCAGTGCAGGCAGGCAGGCACATGGAAACATACTGGAAGATCCTCGAGAAAGTTCCTGGGTCCAAACTCCGGCTCACGAAGCTCGACGATGACATCTATGAGCACTTCAAAAAAGACTTCCCCGACGTCGATGTGGGCAACAAGCTTGATCAGGATGCTATGAAGAACAAAGAGGGAAAGGAGCGATGGCGCAAGTTCATTGGCGAATACGAAAAGAAGGTGGACGACTTCAACTTCGGTACTATGCTTCGCGACTCCCCCAAGGCCGAGTATGGGCCGGACACCACTATAATGTCTGTCCGTATGCAGTTCTACGCTATTGAGATTGCTCGGTAAGCTATGCCTGTGTAGAATTATAATCAGTGACTGGAAGCTAACAAGATCAGAAACCGCGAGGGCCACAACGACTGGATTTACGAACAGGCACACCCGCAAGCCAAATGAGCTGGCAAACTAAGGATATAGTGAGATACTGCTCGTGGACCATCATACATTTCTGGCGCATCGAGGGGCGCCTTCTAGCTTATTCATTATTTCTTAGCATTCTTTTTCGATACCATAAGTCCATTGCATTTTCAGGACAGCGAATAGACAGATAAGTGTGTTCCATATAGTCTGATGATGGTCGGAATAGCGACGCCACGAGGGCAGGCTCACCCTCCGTTGGCTTTGCGAACGGCGTTGGACAGCACAAAACATAATCAAAACGGCAGCACCAGTGGCACTCGCTAGGGCCGAGGCTCTCTTATAGCCAAGGACAATTCTTTCCGCGTGATAAAAGCTGCTTCTAGGCGATAAGTGAACAATATTAAGAGAGGACAAAGTAATTGCGGAGCAAAAGCAGGCTAGTCCATATTCGGCAACCTCACAATTTCCACCCTCACTTCCATATCTTCGTGACTTCAAATTCTTTTGTCAATCGCTCATTTATCTTCTGGTATCTCATTCTACATGTTAAGGTATTGCAGCTAGCACTATGGCAGCGTTTGCAACTACAAAAAGCACTGACGAGTTAGACGACCAGAACCCACAAGATACAGAGACCCAACTCCGCACTCAACATATTAGCTGGAAGGCTCTGTTCAGCTTTACAACCCGGAAACATCTACCTACTCTCGTTATAGCCCTTGTATCCGCTGCGATTGCTGCGCTAACACTGCCTGCAATTGCTGTCCTCTATGGCCTGATCTTTCGCGAATTTGCCAAAGTCGGTGCAGATACAATATCGGGATCAACATTCCTCCACAATGTCTCGAAATATTGCATTTATCTAGCAGCTTTCGGAGGTCTTAACTGGTTGACCAACAGCATATTTTTTATGGCCTTCATAACTTTCGGCGAGCTCCAGGCCCGTAGCGCAAGAGACAGAATATTTAGTGCATTGCTGAGGAAGGACATGGCTTGGTACGACACACGGAGCCCTGGCGTGGCGGCTCTTCTGACGAATATGCAAACGTAAGATTCCCTAAGGAGGATTATGCGCTATGATGATGCTAAGAATAACAGACATATTCGTGATCTTCAGATGGCCGTATCACAGCCATTGGGGGATGCTGTCCAATGCTTGGTCCAGACTCTTGGAGCGCTCACTGTGGCCTTTTATTCCTCATGGAAGCTTACCCTCGTTGTCGTTTGCTCAGCACCTGTCATGTATCTCGTCATGGCTGTACTATCCAATCAATTATCAAAACGCGCACAAGAGCAAAGCAATATTCTCCAACAAGCTCTGAAGTTTCTAATGAACGCTCTTAGAAACATTGAGACAGTCAAATGTTTCAACGGAGAACGACTAGAGCTTCAAAGATACGGTAACAAGATTGCTTGGGCAGGCCGTCTATATAAGAAACAGGCCAATATTCGATCTCTGCAGCTGGGATCTATGCAATTTTTTACACTTAGCGTCTTTGTTCAGGGATTCTGGTATGCTAGTCACCTCATTATAAATGGGGAAAGAAATACGGGACAAGTTATCACAACATTTTGGGCAGCCATGATGGCAGTCAGTGGCGTAGTAGAGTTTCTCCCACAGTATATTGTCATTCAAAAAGGAAAAGTTGCTGGGGCTAGGCTTAGGCTCCTGATAGCTGAAATGTCCGAAGTAAGTGCCGCAGTAGAAGCAGCCGGGCAGCAAGCACCAGCAGGATGTGAAGGTAGTATTGAATTCTGCCAGGTAGGTAATGACCTTCAATAAAATGAGACCCAGCTAATCAAATAGGTGTCCTTTGCCTACCCATCTCGACCTAATCAAACTGTGTTGCAAGACGTCACTATGTCGTTTCCGGCTGGTCAGACCACCTTCGTTATCGGACGGAGCGGGTCAGGCAAGAGCACCCTAGGTCAACTGCTTGTTCGATTCTACCAACCAGTGTTTGGCCAAATTCAACTTGATGGAAATTCAATTCAAGATCTAGATGTAAAATGGCTCAGGAAAAACATCACGCTTGTCGAGCAGAATAGCGTCTTGTTCAATGATTCCATACGTCGGAACATCGAGCTGGGCAAAAATGGTCAGGAAGTAAGCCAGTTGGAACTCGATCATGCAATTTCCTTTGCTATGCTCAACCAGATGATACAAGATCTTTCAAGAGGACTCGACACTGACCTTGGCTTGCAAGGCAGTGGCTTAAGTGGTGGGCAGAGGCAACGGGTAGCATTGGCACGTGCACGTATACGAGATGCGCCTATACTGATCCTCGATGAGTCTACCAGCGCACTCGACTATATAACCAGATCTGCCATTTTTCACTCCATACGCTCATGGAGAAGAGACAAGACTACTATCATAATCACGCATGATATCACTCAGATACTCCCGGACGATTTCCTTTACGTTATGGAAAATGCTAAAGTTGTGCAAAGAGGAACGAGAAGGACCTTGGAAGCTGATCCCGCTTCTATGTTCCATACGTTTCTCGGCGTGCAGAATCACGAATTTCGAGTCTATGTGGGCTCTGAGAGTGATGAAAACGATAACGGTGACATTCTATCGCTTTATGCCCACTCTTGGGGCATGGACAGTGGCTTGGTGCGCCCTTCCTCTGCCATCCTTAGACAGTCGATGATCATTCCGATTCTTAGCCCTGAAGCACCTATCCTGTTCGGTACAAACAGGAGGGGGTCGCGGAGCAGTTCAGCAGAAATCACAACATACTTAGAAAAGCATCTTCCACGTTCTGGATCTGCGTTTGGTATACCCAGAAGTCATACACCTCGAATAGGGTCGCGCCCACACTCTACGATTTCATGTCGTTCAGAACCAAGGTTTTCCTACCTGAGGTCAATGTCTCGAGCTTCTATAGGTGTGAACGAGCAGTCAATGCAAGACAATAAGCCGTCATACAAGAAAACATTCCATGCGAAAATGGAGGCTAGGCGAAAACGTCTTTCTGACGACCAAAGCACTGTCGGACTTTTTGAGAGTTTGTCGATTACCCATATTCTACGCTCTGTTTGGCTGTCAGCTCCATGGAATTCGCGAATTGCCATACTGTCAGCAGTCTTCTTCGCTTTTGTTCATTCAGCGGCCACTCCAGTGTTTGGCCAGGTACTTTCCAAATTATTCGAGACGTTTTATAACCCCCGGGATAATGAACAACTGGCTAAGACATATGCTCTTTCTATATTGAGCATTGCAATCACTGATGGATTAGCAACATACGGATACAGCGTGCTTTTTGAGATTTCCGCTCAAACTTGGGCTAACATCCTAAAGAACGAAAGTTTGAGGCGTATTTTCATGCAACCACTGGAGTTTTTTGATAGAGAGGAGAACGGCATCTCACACTTAGCTGAGTGCTTAGACCAATTCGCCGAAGAAGCACGGAATCTCCCTGGGCGGTTCTGCGGCATCATCGCCACGGTTATTTTAACATGCATTATTGCAATCGTATGGTGCCTGATAATATGCTTCAAGCTTACTTTGGTTGCTCTCGGTTGCCTGGCAGCAATGCTATGCATTACCCGACTGAACAATGCCGTAAGCAGTCGGTGGGAAAGACTTGGCAATGAAGCGGACGTGCACGTAGGTCAGGCGATGCATGAGACTTTTATCAACATCAGAACGGTTCGTTGCCTTGTCGTCGAGGAAGAGTTTCGAAAGAAGTTTAGAGAAACCACCAAGAATGCCCTGAAGATTGGAATCAAACGTGCGATATATTGCGGCTCTTTGTTCGGACTTAATTATGGCAGTGCTCCCATGATGGCAGCTTGCATACTGTGGTGGGGCGCCCATATCGTAGCAAAAGGCGAGTTCAAGCCGATTACGATAATCACCACGTTCAACATTCTTATGCTGAGTGTGGCTCACGCGAGTAGCATTGCTATGTACATACCGCAGATCAATGTCTCCAGAGACGCAGGATCAAGATTAATGCGTCTTGCCCGTTTGCTACCAGAGTCCCATGAGCTAAGTGGCACAGATCAGCTCTTTCAAGCGGGGGATATCGCACTGCGGAAAGTCACTTTTTCCTATCCGACGCGGAGAGACCACCAGGTGTTGCGAAATGTCTCTCTTGATGTTCCAAGAGGAAGCTGTACGGCAATAGTTGGAACATCAGGGTCCGGAAAATCAACTATTGCAGCTTTGCTTCTGAAACTTTACCAGACACATTCGAACTCTTCGAACTCTTCGAACCACACTCCTGGAATACTAATTTCAAATCGTGACATTAGTCAACTGCATACGCTGACGCTTCGGACACGCATTGCTATTGTCCCACAGACGTCTGTTATCTTTCCGGGAACAATAGCAGAAAATATTACGTACGGACTGGAACATTCTAGCCCCTTCACAGCCACCGATAACATTCGCAAAGCTGCATTGGCAGCTGGGTGCGCTGAGTTCATCGAAAGCCTCCCTCAGGGCTACTACACTCTTGTAGGAGATGGTGGTACAGGACTCTCCGGTGGACAGGCTCAGCGAATCGCCATAGCTCGCGCCTTAGTCCGAGAACCCGACGTTCTATTATTGGATGAAGTGACTAGTGCTTTAGATGCCGAATCTGCGGGCATCATTCGTGATACGATTCAACAACTTGTCAAAGAATTTAAAGGAGAGGTTATCAACTCGAGACCAGAAAAATCGGCTATGACTTTGGAGCGTACGGGCCGACGCAAGCACTTGACAGTAATCGTTATCACGCATTCGGAGGAGATGATGGCTATTGCAGACAGGATTGTCATGCTAGACCGCGGCAAGGTGGTAGAAGAAGGGAGCTTCGAGGAGCTGAAGAGAGGAAAAGGGCCTTTTGCACGGCTATTAAAAGGAGAGAATATGGAGATAGGGCAGGGATTCACCTGATAAGTTGGTTCGGCGATCTCTGGGAGCAGGGATGGATAGGGTAGCTCCAGATAAGATCTCCCACCATAAAGTATATTATATGGTGGCCTGGGCGCCTTGTCTCGGTCTTATAAAGGTTTGGGGTAGTCAGTTCCAATGGATGTGATGTTGTCCCCACGACATAAGGACCGAGTTGTTATATCCAACCAAGTTTAATGCTGTTCCAGATGACTAGACACCCTGTGTGCTTCCATCACGCGATTGGCGAGACGCTTCGGATCGCGGACGTTGCTATGGAAACCAATGCCAAGAGTTTTAGTCACGGCCGTTGCGCTTTGACAACATACAACGCGCGTACCATCGCACACACCTCCAACAATTCATCCATCGCACACGCGACCGACATATTGCAATCCAGCATATACGTCTCGACTGACATACGTTGTATTGCATCCAAACCACTTCACCATCACCATCATGGTCGCGACACGGTCTGGCCGCAAGGCTGCAGATGTCGCTGCCTCTAATCCCCCCGCTACCAGCACGCTCAAAGCTCCTCCGAAGCGCGCCAGCAAGCGCAAGGCCACTGAGGACGCGCCTGCCCAACCCAAGTCCAAGACCGTCAAAATCTCCTTGGCTGAGCCGGAACCCAAGGCAAAGCCAGCGGCGAAAGCTGCGACTGCGCCAAAGAGGGCTACCAAAGCTGCAACTGCGAAAGCTACCACCACAAAGCGAGTAGCAGCTGCGAAGAAAAACACAACCACCACAAATGCGTTTGAGCAAGGACTTTCGGTCGAGACAAGCCCAGATGTAGAAATGACGGATGCGCCAGTGGAGGAAGAGCCGCAACCCGTCAAGAGGGCCGTTCGCGGTCGCAAACCCGCTGCATCTGTCAAGCCTGTCGCCGAGCCAAAGCCCGAATCGATCAAGAGATCTGTTGATGCCGATGAGCTTGCCATAGAGCAGCCAGCCAAGCGTGCTACTCGCACTCGCAAAGCTCCGACCGAGCAACCCACTAAGTCTACCAGCAAGCGAGCTGCGCCAACAACTTCTGCTGCTACCGCTGCTGCTGCTCCAGTGCGTGCCACACGAGGTCGCAAAGCTGCCGCTGTCATTGCACCACCGGCGCTTCCTGAAGTAGCTGAGTCACCCCTTAAAGCACCAGCACGCAAACCTGGAAGAAAGCCAAAGGCCGCTACTCAGACCGAAGCTACGCCTGCTCCTGCTATTAACGAAGAGTTGTTTAATGAGTTTCCTCAATATCCGACCACACCAGCTCATATAACAGCACCAATTTCAAGCAAGGCTGCTCTCGAGGAGCTTCCACTTGAATACCCAAAGACGCCTGCTTTCATCAAAGAGACGCAAGAGAATCAGAAAGCTCTAAGTGAGCTCCCGGATTATCCCAAAACACCGGCACATGTGGAAGAGACCCTGAAGGCTACTCTGAACCAGGAAGCATTTGAAGAGCTCCCAGTGCAGTACCCTGAGATACCTGCTCATGTCATTGAGGCCTATGGAAACCAGAAGGCGTTCAACGAGCTCCCGGAATACCCCAAGACTCCCGCACATGTTGTCGAGGCATATAGCAACCAAAAGGCTCTGAATGAGCTCCCAGATTATCCTAAAACCCCTGCTCATGTAGCTTCGGCATATTCCAACCAAAAAGCTCTTAATGAGTTGCCAGTTGAGTATCCCAAAACTCCGGCTCACATTTCCGAAGCCTTGGGCAACCAAAAAGCGCTCAGTGAACTGCCTGCCGAGTATCCAGAGACACCTGCGCATGTTGTCGATGCATACCATAATCAGCAAGCCTTCAGTCAAATGGCTGATTACCCTGAGACACCAGCACACATTGAGTCTACACTGGCGAACCAAAAAGCTCTCAGCACTCTCCCAGCGGAGTATCCTAAGACGCCCGCTCATATTGCCGATGTGCTTAGCAACCAGAGAGCGATGGCTGAGATGCCTGGTTATCCAAAGACACCTGTTCACATTACCGAAGCATTCAGCAACCAGCAAGCTTTCAAGGAGCTCGCCGACTACCCAAAGACACCGGCGCATATCAAGGCACCTGTGTCTAACAAAGAGGCTCTTAAGGAGCTCCCTGTCGAGTATCCTGAGACTCCAGCTCATACTATGGCGGTTGCTGAAGGCCTTGAAGAGCTACCCAGTTACCCTAATACTCCTGCTCTTAACAAGCTAGAGAGTACTGCTGGAAAAGGTGCGGGTACACCCAAGCCAAGCAATGGAGCCGCAACAGTTGCATCTACTCCAACAATTACTGGGGACGAAATGGATTCCACACATGTGAACGAGACGTACAACACTACTATCGCCGATACCATTTCTCTGAACCCTGCCACCGCGCCTTCTTTGACCGCGTCTGCTTCACCAAGCAAGCGCTCTGCTTTGCGCTCACCGGTGAAGATGGACACGAAGACTCCTAAGAAGACCGTTACTTGGAACGACGATGAAGATGGTGAGGAAAATGAGATTCTCTTGCATGGTGCTCCTCTTCGTGGAATGGTTTTCTTTGTTGATGTCACATCGAACGGCAAGGACCAGAGTTTCCTGTTCACCAGCTTGCTCGAAGACATGGGTGCTCAGGTTGTCCGTCAGTGGAACGAAGACACTTATCTGACCCACGTTCTGTACAAAGATGGACAAAAGTCTACTCTTGACAACGTCATTGCTTCACATGGCAAAGTCAAATGCGTCAAGCTCGGTTGGGCGTTGGATTCTGAGAAGAATCAGAAGCGTATGGACGAAGAGCCTTACCTTATCGACTTGGAAGCACACATGTCTACTCCTCCAAAGCTGAAGACAGCTCCGTGCACCCCTGCGAAGACTCCTTCCCGGTATTTGGCTACTCTGGAATCCAGCTCTGTAAAATCGGTGCCGACCACTCCAACGTCTTCGGAATTCGACCGATCAATCAACTATGACGACAAGGAGAATTCCGAGATCGGAATCTTCTTCGAGCAGCAGGCAAAATCGGTTCCACCGAAGAAATCATGGCTTCTAAACAAGACTCCAGTCAAGACGCCATCAAAATCAGACTTCCTCCGCCAGAATCCGATGAAGGCAGTCTCGACCACTAAGAAGAGGCCCGCCCCCCGAAGCATAGGTGGAATCACCATGGCTCCGCCAAAGAAACTGAAATTCTTTTAACTCACATCGGTCTTCGGGCGTTGAGATTTCTGCATAATGAAGGTGTTAGGATTGGAAAATGCGGGGTATACCCTTTGACTATTATATGGGATGGCTTGGCGTTAATAGGATTGATCGACAATTGCTCTATGTAGCTTGTAATGAAATAGCCATAGCCCATACCGAAACGAAGCAATGAATGAATGCTATAACAGAGCTTTATTTGTCACCTCTTGATGTCATAGGTGATTCTGAGTTGTGTTGGCAAGAAGCTTGAGGTATGAAACTCTTGCAGCAATGAAAAAGTTGGATTAGTATTATTAGGTAAAGGCCCTCATAGGGGCGCTTTGAATAGAATAATGAAGGGAAATGAAGGCTTCTGAGAGCCCTTTAAAAGCGTTGCCTAGTTTCCGAGCTTTTTGCATCCGGGAGCAGTTCTTGGCATTCGCGCCACGCGTTCACGTCATCGACGCGGAGTCACAAGGCAGCTCTCAGCCCCCAGCATCCCCTTCGTAATCCTTTCTACTCGATGGGCTCTCGGCCTAGCAAAACGCCATGGGTGTCACTGGACTATGGACCGTCCTCCAGCCATGCGCGCGCCCTATCAAGATCGAAACGCTGAACAAGAAACGCCTTGCCGTCGATGCTTCCATCTGGATTTACCAGTTCCTCAAGGCTGTGCGTGACAAAGAAGGCAATGCGCTTCGAAACAGTCACATAGTGGGCTTTTTCCGCCGAATATGCAAACTCCTCTTCTTCGGCATCAAGCCTGTCTTCGTTTTCGACGGTGGTGCACCAGCATTGAAGCGACAGACAATCAGCAACCGCAAATCGAGACGCGAGGGGAGAAGGGAAGATGCAGTGCGTACGGCTGGAAAGCTTTTGGCACTGCAGATGCAGAGACTAGCGGAGGAGGAAGAAAAGAAGAGGAAAGAGGAGGCCAGGCACCCGCGAGAGGAGCCTCGGGAAGAGATACCAGACAATCTAGTGTATGCGGAGGAGGTTTTGCAGACGCAGCAAGAGCGCCTAGCGAATCGTAAATTCAAGAGGAAAGATCAATACCACCTGCCTGAGCTGGGCGTGTCTCTAACAGAGATGGGTGGTCCAAACGACCCTCGCATCATGTCGCTTGAAGAGCTGGAGGAGTATGCACGGCAGTTTAATAAGGGAGAAGATATTAATGTCTATGACTTTTCTAAGATTGACTTTGACGGTCCATTCTTTACGAGCTTGCCTGCGTCCGATCGATACAACATCCTCAATGCTGCACGATTGAGAAGTCGCCTCAGGTTGGGTTACTCAAAGGATCAGTTGGATATGATGTTTCCAGACAGAATGGCATTCTCCAAATTTCAGATTGAGAGGGTGCGCGAACGCAATGAACTTACGCAACGATTAATGAACATCAATGGTATGGCAGATGATTCTATGTTTGGAGTCAATGGTGCCAATCGTGTAGCCGGAGAGAAGGGACGAGAATATGTGCTCGTCAAGAATGACGGTGTAGAGGGAGGCTGGGCTCTTGGAGTGGTCACGAATAAAGAAGAAGGCAATGCCGAAAAACCGATAGATGTTGACCGGGTGCCACGGCCGGAGGATGATGAAGAGTGGGATGACGAGGAAGACTTTGAAGACGTTCCTATCGAAGGTCTTAACCGGTTGCCCAAGCCGAACCCGGGTCTGACCGCGCGAGATCGAGAGGGTCGAGAATTCATCTCGCAAGAACTGGCGAAGCGTCGCCAGAATTTTTACAATTCGCGGAAGGCAAGATCACCAAAGTCTAACGTGCTGAGGCCTAACAGATCAACCCCTGTAAATGAGGACCCTGACTCACTTTTTTATGCTGAAGATGATGATCAGCAAGAGTGGGAAAACGTACCAATGGAGGGGGACGACGATTTGTTCGAAGAGGGTAAAGAAGACAAAGTAGATGATGAAGAGGCACAGTTACAACAGGCAATTGCTTTGTCATTGCAGCACGATGGCGGAGAGCAAGGCGAAGAATCAGAGGAGGACGTCTATCGCGAAGTTTTTCACCAAGAACGAGCTAAAGAAACGAACCCATTTGCGGCCACGAAAGGGTCTGGCCTTGCTATCGCGAAGCTGGCTAATCGACGAAGCAACAAGGCAGCACCTGTTGTTCCTTTTGGCGGTAGTGACAGTGAGGATGACGATATGGACTTGCAAGCTGCATTGGCGGAGTCAAGAAAGTCGAAGCGACCAATCTCTCAAGCTCCTAGACCAGTACCTAAAGCACCATCCGCGCCGAACCCTGTTTCCAAGCCCACGAATGCTCCAGGTTTTGATGGTCCTCTCCCATTCGAGAAGCTCAACTTGGGTAACTCAATTCTCGGCAAAAAAAAGATGGAGAAGCTGGAAGCAGACAATGCTGGTGGATTCGAGAAAGACATGGGAGTGGGAACGAAGAAGAGCGCAGAGCCGTTGCCTCCATGGTTCAACGGGGACAGAAACTTAGACGAGGAGTTAGATGCGCAACGACAGGAAGAGAAGAAAGAGTGGGAGCGCGCGAGAAAAGAAGATGAAGAACGGTTTCACTTCCAAGAAGTACCACGTTTGCGGAAGCACGATACCAAGGAGGTAATAGATCTTGAGGCCCCGCCAATGCCTGATAAGCTCCCAGAGGTTCTCACAATTGAGTGCGAGGATGATGACGAGGAGATGGAAGACGTAGTTGTAGTAGATTCTAAGCTACGCATGGGTGACCTGGCAGCCAAGGTCAGGGCTGAGCCTCCCCAGCCGCTGACTGAGCATCAAAAAACACTACAACAGCACGATGAAGCGATGGTTAGCAATGGTCCTTTTGGACAAGATTCAGAAGACGAGCCAATAGAATGGTCGGAAAGCGAACCAGAAGAGGAGCGAAAGCAGCGCATAGAGAGAACACTTCCAAAACAGACCTTTGAATTGGCCAAAGAGCCCTCAAAATCTCCATCCCCAGAGTTCGAGGATGTACCGATACAAACAGAAAAGCCTCTTGAACCAGAGCCGCCCAAATCACCGTCCCCAGAACTCGAAGACGTCCCCATTAAGACTGTCAAACGCCGTCCCCGCAGAAAATCATCTCCTGGTATCTTACAAGGTGCTGCGGACCTCGAGGCACCCATTGTGCCTTACAGTGGCATAGCAGATGAAAACATTCCATTAGGTGGTCCAGATGATGAATCTGATCAATACTCGGATCCCGAGGATGCAGAACTGTTTGCCTCGTTAGCGGCGGAGGGCCAAGAGCATGCTCGTTTTGCACAAGAACTCAATAACAATACCACCACTCGTGTTAATTTCGATGAAGAGCTCAAGCAACTCCGCGCACAACAAAAGAAAGATCGGCGCGATGCCGATGAAGTAACACAGACCATGATAGCAGAATGTCAGCATTTGCTCACTCTCTTTGGTCTTCCGTACATCACCGCGCCCATGGAAGCTGAAGCACAATGCGCAGAGCTCGTCAGTTTGGGCCTCGTGGACGGCATCGTGACTGACGATTCGGATACATTTCTCTTCGGCGGCACTCGTGTTTACAAGAACATGTTCAACGCAGCCAAATTCGTGGAAAGCTACCTTGCAAATGACCTGACGTCTGCATTCGCGCTCACGCGCCAAAAACTCATCGACATCGCCCAGCTCCTCGGCTCCGACTACACCACCGGTCTCCCAGGCATCGGACCCGTGACCGCCCTTGAGCTGCTATCGGAATTTCCAACCCTCCAAGAGTTCCGCGAGTGGTGGGACGGCGTGCAATCGGGAACCATACCAAAGGAAGCGGACAAGGGGTCCCAGTTCCGCCGCCGTTTCCGCCGCTCGCAGGCTACCAAACTCTTTCTCCCCACAGGCTTCCCCGACCCCCGCGTCGCAGAAGCCTATCTCCGCCCGGAGGTCGATTCGGATCCGCAGCCCTTCCAGTGGGGCGTACCGGATCTGGACGCCCTCAGGACTTTCCTGTCGACCCAGATTGGATGGAGCTGGGAGAGGACCGACGAGGTGCTAGTGCCCGTCATCAAGGACATGAATCGCAGGGAGAAGGAGGGTACGCAGAGTAACATCACGAGGTACTTTGATGGCCAGGTTGGGACAGGGGCGTTTGCACCGATGGTTCGGGGCGGGCCGAATGGGCAGAGGAAGGGGAAGGGGGCGACGGGGAAAAGGCTAGGGGCTGCGTTAGAAAGGTTGGCGGAAAAGAGTAAGCAGATTGTGGACTCTGTGGACAGTTCTATAGATGGTCAAGTGGAGGCTGGTGAGCAGCGTGATACGGTGCAGGATGGTGATGCTACGTCTACGGATGGTAGGGCCAAGCGGAGAAGAGGGGGCGGGACGAATGCGGCACCAGCTGATGATGATTTCGACGGAGAAGACCATGGCGACGATGATGAAGCATATGTGGAACCGAAGAAGAAACGGGCTAGGAAGACCAGGAGGAAGAAGGATTGATTAGATTATTGCTGTGAGATCTCGATTGGACTTCCCAGCAAATCGAAGTAGATATTTACATTCGATGTCTATTGAAGTTATTTAAACAATCTCTCCATCTATAGACGGACGGAGCAATGGCCTTGTACAGTTGTTCTAACCCTGGACAAGCTTCTGTGTTCGTTGGGCTGCCCAGCATATCGACCGTAACACGCCCATCTTGGCTCTCTCGACGCCCCCAGCTCTTGCGAACCACAGACTGCTCCCCACGAATGCAGCTAGAGTGAATCCAACGATGCCGTTGAGTATGCTTGCTTGCCGCTGTGCCCTGCTATGCACTTCCGAGTATCGCATATTACTAAAGCTGACACGCGAGTACTGCGTTGCCCAGCCGGCCTTGGGCACATACAGATCGAGGAACTCTTCGATCTTCTTGCGCAGCAGATACAGCGGCCTCTTGACGTCCGTCGCCATCTCGCGATAGTTTCTGAGCGCGAGGTCGTTGATGGTGGATGCGTCCGGGATGCGCTGTGCCGAATACTCAGCGAGAGCGCGAGCCCGATCGTTGGGGTACTGGTCAAGGAAATCGAAAAGCACGCGCACGTCTTCGAGGCCTGCATTCATACCCTGACCATAAAAGGGAACCATGGCGTGGGCAGCATCACCAACGATGACGCATGTCGAGGTATAGTGGTAGGGCGCGCATTTGATGGATATCAGGGGGAGGTGCTGGTTCGTGGAGTACTGTATTTGTAGCTCGGACTCAGTGATGAGGTCTGGGACGACACCAGGGAACTTTGCGTTGAAATACTCGACGAGTTTCCCGGAGGCGTCGAGCTGCTCGAAGCCCGAGCGTGTAAGGAAGAGCGTGGCGGTGAAGGACTTATCTAGGTTGGGTAGGGCGATGAACATGGCTTCATCCTGCGGCCAGATGTGTAAATAGTTGGGTGGCAAGCGGAAGTCGTCTTCTGGAGTCGGAGGCACATGGAATTGGCACCAGAGCTTGTCGATGTACTCTTGTTGGTAGGCCATGGGGACGTATTTCATCAGATGGTAGCGGACGGCGGAGTGGGCACCGTCTGCACCAATCATGAAGTCGAAGGGGATTTCTACTTCGGTGCCGCGAGAGGGGTCAGAGGGGGTACCTCTTTCGAACCATGCAAGTTTCTTCTTCAAGTCGACGCCCAGGAGCTTGTGGCTAAAGTAAAAAGTCACGTTGGGCATCGATTCGAGATGGTCCAGGAGAGTCTTGTTTAGGCGGGCTCGGTCCATGGCAAGGAGGTTCTGTGAATGTCGGAATCATTTTGCGGTATCAATCATATGGGGTGATTTACCTTGCCTCGAGCATCGTACTGCTGAGCTTCGCGAACATACTTCCCTTGTTTCTTCACATGGATCATGCGTCCATGCATAGGAAAGGTTTCATCGAGTATGGCATCAGCGAGGTTAGGAAGACCAGTCTTCCGCAGAGAGTTGATGCCGCGCTCGGAGAGAGCAAGATTGATTGACTTTGCAAAGTTCAGAGGCGTTGTGTTGGGATCACGAAGGTCTACCACAGTTGGTTCACCTGGCCAGGCTTGCGGCGGCTTGACGCGGACTTACCCGGACGCAGCTCGTATATGTCGACCGAATGCCCACGTTCAGCAGCGTACAGGGCGGCAAGAGATCCCACAGGGCCGGCTCCGACTACTACGATTTTTTGGGACATGTCGACTCAGTCGCGTGAGAAAAAGAATGCAGAATGTGGAAGCATCATCGATAGCATGAAGATGATAGGCCAGGACTAGCCGAGGGCAGGGTCCATGGGATGGATGACATAAGCGCAGCAGATCAACGGCGTTGCCCCACCAGCTATTCCGCGCTTCCATGTCGGCGTTTTGCGCTTTTTGGTGAAATTCACTTCGTTCGCCGCACGCTTTGTCTGGCCCTCCATTTTTCAGCCCTTTAAAGTTTGAATCCCCGCCGACTTTGTTTCCGCCCCGCTTCACCTGACCCACACGCACACCGTCCAGCTCCCCACAACCTCTGCTCATCCAAACCAAGAGCCAGTCCACACACAATGGCTGAAGACGCGCCGGCCACGCGCAAGTGCCTAGGCAAGGACTGCGGCAACGATGCCAGCCAGCTCCAGTGCCCGACCTGCCAGAAGCAGGGCCAGGAAAGCTACTTCTGCTCACAAGACTGCTTCAAGCGCAACTGGGTACATAGTAAGACCCTCAACAAGCACCAGTCACAGTCCGCTAACGCGCCGTCCGACAGGCTGAGCACAAGAAGATTCACAAAACAAAAAGTACTATTCTCTCGTCTATCATCACCCCCAAAGTTGTTTCTCACCCGGATCCAGCCACAGGCCACTTCAATCCTTTCCCTACTTTTCCTTACACCGGTAGCCTGCGCCCCGTCTACCCGCTATCGGCGCGCCGCGAGGTCCCTGCGACCATACAACTCCCCGACTACGCTAAAGATGGCATTCCACATTCTGAACAGGTATTTGTGGGAAGGAACAAGATCACAGTGCTTGACAAGAAGCAGCAGGATGGTATGCGTAAAGTGTGCCGGCTGGCGCGCGAGGTGCTAGACATTGCCGCGCGAGAGGCGAAGCCTGGTGTGACGACTGACTACATAGATGAGATTGTGCACAAGGCTTGTCTCGAGCGGAACGTAGGCGTCCTTTTGTATACTTCGCCCAAGTCGCATTACTGACTGCACCCGTGTAGTCATATCCCTCGCCGCTGAACTACTGCCACTTTCCTAAGTCGGTATGCACGTCACCAAACGAGGTCATTTGCCACGGCATTCCCGACCAGAGAGTCCTCCAGGATGGCGACATCCTTAACATCGATGTAACCCTCTACCACGGTGGCTTTCACGGTGACTTGAATGAGACATACTACATTGGCGAAAAGGCACTAGCAGATCCCGACTCAGTGCGTATAGTGGAAACGGCGCGAGAGTGCTTGGACAAGGCTATTGAGCTCGTGAAGCCGGGTATGCTCTTCCGCGATCCAGGCAATGTCATCGAGAAGCACGCGAAGACGCAGAACTGCAGTGTCATTAAGACGTACTGTGGACATGGTATCAACCAGCTGTTCCACTGTTCCCCGAACGTACCGCACTACGCTAAGAATAAAGCGATTGGGCAAGCAAAACCCGGCATGTGCTTTACAATCGAACCAATGATCAGCTTAGGTACCCATAGAGATAAGACCTGGCCAGATGACTGGACTAGTGTTACGACAGATGGTACTCGGACCGCACAGTTTGGTAAGTTCGACAGAATGACTTTGTCTTACGTACTGCTGACCGGGTCACAGAACACACACTGCTCGTGACTGAGGACGGTGTTGAAATCTTGACCGCCAGGCTTCCAGATTCACCAGGAGGACCAGTAGCCCGGATCGAGCCAACCAACGGTGAATCGGCTACGCTAGCATGATGAGACTCCCAGCATTATACTTATGAATTGATTAGGTCATGGTTCCACGAAGCATAAAAAAAAGGTTGTTGTCATGGTTCGAGGGGGGCCCGGAAGATGGTATTAGGAGCATTGTGTTTGGCGATTTTGTTGCATTACTGCATATTGCCGTTGATCGAACCGGACGGTTTCCCATCAGAGGATAACGAGCCGTGTTAAAATGTTTTCATGGGACGCCACGATTCCAGCTGAGACTGAAGTTTGCTCAATACAATGACTCTGGTTTTTAATATGAACAAGTCTACAAAAAACGCGCGGTCCCATCAGGAAGCCAAATTTGCATCTGTCTCCTTCTCCACAATGCTCACATCCGCATTCTCGGTCTTGCTCCCCTCGGCCTCTTCTGCTTCCAGTCCTGTCACAATTGCTGGTCCTCTCCTCAGAAAGTTTATAGCCCCTTGGGGCTTGAATCCAAAGCGCATGTACACGGCTCGAGCGGAAGGTGCACTTTCCAGATACATGGGCGTGACAGGATCGGTCTTGTCGGCCTGTTCAATGGCCCACATCATCAGTTTGGTGCCTGCGCCTCTGCCCTGCCATTCGGGCCAAGTGATGAACGTCGCAAGATGCCAATGGGGTTCGCCCTTCATGAGTTCTTCTCGAAGCTTGTCGTCTTTAGCGAACGTCCCGTCCCACGCCTCGATACTAACGCCCTTCCACATCTCCTCAATATCGGCATCGCTCCAGCCCATCTTCTCTTGCCACCCATAGTACTGGACGGCATCCTTGCGGAACAGCCCGTGGACGGGGTTCCCGGGCGCCATCCAGCCCGCGACAGCGATAATCTGGTTCGTGGGCGCGTGCACGGCCTTCACCCACTTCATGTAAGGGTTAAGGAACGTGGGACGAATGCGCTCGGTCAGGCGCCTCTCTCGCGTAGGCTGATGCGGCTCCCGGATGTCGGGCGGCTCCTTTCTGTCCCAGAAGGCGGGAGGGAAGCACTTGTAGAGTCCTTCTGCCTAGCGATAGATATGAGTCTCAAATTCTTCCGCTTGGGTTTTTTTTTGGGTCGAGGGCACACGCACTATCTTCCCTGCATCGGAGGGCTCGCATAGCGTGCAGTATATCTCTTCTTCTTTGAGCCGCTTATGCGGTTCTACGGGTAGGGTTTGGTAGCCTTCTACGGTATCCGTGGGGATCTTGATGAAGGCTGCCTTATATTCTGTCATGGTGTGCAATTTTTTCTTTTTCTCTCAGTTGTGGTTGTGTGCGTTCTTTTTGGACTCAGTAGCTGCTCAGGAGATTCCCAGGACGTGGCTTTTTATACTTGATCTTACGTCTATCCGGGCTACGATTAGGACATGTAGGGCGCTGGACACATCCCACCTTCCCCAATTAACGGTCGTAGGATGCGAGCCGTGATTGGGGGCCGGAGTGGTTTGGACGCGGGGCGGGTCGGAATGAGGAAAGGTGGCAGGCCAGGGGTCGCATTCGATTGGGCTGCGTGACGTGCGTACGTAGACTGGCTTCGTTCTTCGTTCCTTGGTAGGCATCCGATGAGACTGGTGTCTGGGATATTGGGTTCAAAATGCAGTCATGGCTGTACTTGGCGCCACATGTCAACTTCGAATATGGTGTCTTTTGTTGATTTCCCGCGACGTCCTGGCCAAACGCCCTCTTAGGGAAACAGAGAAACCAGATGCAATACCCCCTAGAGGGCCCCCATAAGGGTGATTTAAATAAGATAACAGGAAAATAAAGGCCTCTGAAGACACTCTAATAATGGTGTCCGATGTCTTTCTTCTAACTTCTTTGCTTCCGCGGACGCCTCATAGGTTCGTGGAGCACCGATACGCTTCTATACATGCTGGTACATGATGAGCTAAATGCGTCCCGGCGTAGAATGGATTGTCAACTACTGAATCTTTCATTCAAATATATATATTGGAGTCTTTGTATACATGCGTTTCGGTTTTAGCTCCCATAGGGCGGGGTTGTTGGCCCAAATTGGAAATGCAATGCGGCTCCGCAATGCATCCACGATTACATCTTTTCGACCGAAGCAACGGCGAGCCAGTTTCCTTGCAACCCGGATCCGTATTCCGATGAGGGGTCGAGTGTGGTGGTATATAATCTAGCTCTGCACTGTGTCGCAAGTTTTACTTTGGAAAACATTGCCTCAACTTTGGAGCAGCAAGTACATCCAGCACTTAACAACAATGCCTTCTCTACATCCTTCAATCGATAACGGCATCACTAAAGGCGACCCGAATTTCTCAGGCGGCAAATTGTACTGCCGCTGCGCAGACAACAAAGTCGAAGTCACCCTCTCAGCCAACGTCCTGCACAACCATGCCTGCGGCTGCTCCAAGTGCTGGAAACCTAGAGGCGCCCTCTTCTCCGTCGTCGGCGTCATCCCAGTCGACAAACTCTCCGTGACAGCCAACGCGCAGAAACTGCGCATCATCGACTCGTCGGCCGCCATCCAGCGCAACGCGTGCAAGGAGTGCGGCGTCCACTTGTTCGGGCGCATCGTCAACGATCATCCATTCAAGGGGCTCGACTTTGTGCATACCGAACTTAGTAGCGAGAGGGGCTGGCAGGAGCCGCAGTTTGCAGCGTTCGTGAGTAGTATTATCGAGCAGGGATTTGATCCGAAGGGTATGGATGACGTGAGGGGGAAGTTTCGGGAGGTGGGGCTGCAGACGTATGATGTGCTGAGTCCGCCGCTTATGGATGCTATCGCAACGTATACTGCGCAGAAGAGCGGAAAGCCGCATTTGTAGCCGAAGAGATGGGGTGGATATGGAGTGGTTGATAAGTAGTTTAAGCTTGTCATCAAAGAAAGGTTGCGACATAACGTTGGAGCATGCTATTCATGATAACGACGGTCTATAGTGTACATGGAAATCTAGCTACAATAGAGAAAAGTCGGGAAACAACCGTGTCGGGATGTTTCAAAATGAAAGCAGATATCTATGGAAGTGAAGGGGCGCGTACACTGTACCGCCAATTGGTTGCTGTGGTAGGAGCCTAGCTGGAGACCCTTTTTTCCTTCATATTCATCGCCTCTAGTCATCAAAGAAATCATAAGTATCATAGCCTGTGAGTGCCTATCACGCGGAACTACTCGTTAGTTTGTCCATGAAAGGGCGCTGACGGCGGTAGCACACTTGCACCCCTATTTTCTTCTATGGGAGACACGTCCATGCGCGCTTCCCTCCCCCGATATTGCCTGGTCAAATCTAGTGTTGTTGAAGAGTCCATCCGAAAGCCTGATTCGATGGATGCGTTTTTGGTTTCTTCTGTCGCTAAAGAATTGAACGTTTCTGACAGCCTCGGGTGCTTGATATCTGAGAGATCCAGGCGGCCCAGCGCATCGTTGTGCACGGTAATAGGGACTTCTTTACTGCACTGGACCCACACACCGTGACCAGACCTTTCATGTGCAAGGCGCTGTAGTTGAAGTGTTCCGTTCAGAGTCCATTCCATCAGAGCGTAGGGCAGATTTCGGCGCCGTTCCGACATCCATTTCGCGTAGATCGCCTCCGCGGTCCAGCTTACGAGAACGAGAAGTGATCCGAGACCAAGGGTAAATCCGAGACCAAAAACAGAGAAGTTGGAGTACCCCGTGGAATGAATTTTCTGCATGGTTTAGTTGGTTGGATCATATAGCAACGGGATTCTGAACCTACCTGACTTCGACAAAGGCGATGTTCAGTGTCAGTCACTGGTGGCGTTGTGAAGAGATCCCACATCGCATCATTATCAGGGCCGGTAGCCGTGTCAACAAACGATATTTGCATCTCTGCAAGCGTAATCTGGAATAACCTCTCTACCTCTGATTGCCACTGATTGCTTGGAAGTGGAATTTGGGTCCCGGCTCCAAGACTGTATTTTGCGCCTAAAAATGCCCCACCGAGCACTTTAACAGGAGCTTGTAAACCAGCATACGTTGCTAGCCCAGATCCTTGGCCAATCCAATTAGCCAAGTCTTTGTAGTTTTCAGAACTTGCCATTGCGTCCAAAGTGTCAGATATGGACGATAGCGACGAGCAGCTTCCATCTGGGAAGCATGCTTCGTACTGAGCAACACAACCCAATGCTGGAGCTGCCTCGTCTGCGTAGAAAACATTCCGACCACCTGGAAGTACATCCCATGATCGGTTGGATGCACTGCTATGTGCCGAGAACCAGGGATCATCGGTCATGTTCATGTATTGAATATTCCGAGACGTAAGATAAATAAGGTGTATATCACTGTTGTTGACCTGTAGTTCTGGAATCGGATCAAATTCTGTGTTTCCGACAGTCATGTTTGGCTCTACGGTTGTTGTCCCGAAATACGTCATCAAGCTTAGGCATTAATTTAGTAAAGGTATGCAGATAATGATAATCCGATGGAACTTACCCTATACCATAAGAAAGATCACCACTGAGCTCATACTCAACGTTCTCAATTTGAGGAATGGGCTTCTGGTAGGTGGCGTTGGGTAGACTGTTAAGCCTGCTCTGTCCATATGAGTAGGTTCGGTATGCGGTGGTAGAGTTTCCAGATGGGACATTGACTGTTTGAGCGTACTTGTCCTTCGACAGAGGGGCGCAATGAAGAACTGATCTCAATGATACGCGTTCAGACTCTCGAGTATTGATCCCAAAGTGCTCATGGACGTCAAGATGCCCAGTATCCAGACGAATGTTTGCATTATCGTTTTGGCAGATAGACCCTGACTCTGGAAACGGACATCCAGCGTTATGATCAACAATGTAGGGAATGCGAGGCTGGGTTAACCCATTGCAGTTGTCGTTTGTGGTATTTTGCGTCGACAAATAGCAGCTTTGAACGTAGTCCATGAAACTGGTAGTCCGTCGGCTCAAGAAAGGTCGTCCAATTTCGAAGATATCCTTGCCTGTGGCCTGTGAGTCTGGTCCTGGCTGAAAGTATCCGCATCTGCTACTCGACAGAAGCACCTCAGTACTATCTGAGGTGGAAATTCGAGAAGAGAAGATACCCGCGACAATGAATGCTGTAACGCATAGTAGAGCATGTATGATAAACAAAGCGACACGTCGCAGTGTTCGGAAACCTCCTTTTTTCCTCCAATACCAAAGCAGCCAAAAAAATCTCTCGAGCGATTCCGCTCCTGACCCTGCATTGCGAAGAATCGCTTGACGTTGATGGTAGAGCGTATCATTCGCGTCTGCTGGTGATGAGAGCCATGTGTGAAGTGTGAAGGACGTAAGGCGAAAGAAGCATGTTCCAACGTATGAGACAAACATAGCAAGGAACGCTATGAGGAAAGATCCATCGCGTTGTGTTAGTGTAAGCGTAGCACCAAACACCTTCCCGTAAGACCAGTTTGTCCAAAAGCCAACATAGATGAAGTTATCCACTGCTGCACTGATGCTGCTCATGGTTGCGGTTGGAACTGGAAGCCTGTAAGCTTTCTGTGTACCAAGTCGAAGAAAAACGCGAACTGATAGATATCTGTACAGCGTTACAATGAAAGTAGAGTAGAAACCACAACACCGATTCTCGGTCTTATGTGCAAGATAAACTGTTTAAAAGTCCGACATTACAACAAAAAGTTCGATAGAAGAACACTGTCTGCTGCATTGCGTGTCGGAGCGCGGTTACAAACTCTGTGTCTTATGCAAAAATCCAAGAACTCGTATAGTCGTATGGATTTGGCCCCTAAGTATGAAACATGCTACCCTAGCCCCCATGGCGTTTCTACCCCATTTGCGAACATGAGTATTTGTAAGTCGCCATGCTATTGGGCGCAGCATGTCATCCTTAGGATTGAGGCAAGCCATAGTAACCAGCATCTTATCTCAGCCACAGACGGGAAACCAATCAAAGTGAGAGCACCACAATCTAGGTTTAATCGGTGAGCGTGGCAGCTGCATAAAGTCAATATCGCAGGGCGGCGAAGTGTTAGGTTCGGGGCTGAAATCATGGTGAGATTATAGTCCACCAAGGTACCTGAACAAGCCTGATACATGGCTTCATTGGGAGCTCATCCACAAAATTATTCGGACTAAAATATCAAACAGCAGCAGAATGCTGCATGCGGAGTCATTTGCGGTAATGCTTCTCACCTCATTCTCACCAGCCCATCGCTAATGTTCGTATTGCTGCACAACGTCCTACATACCCCCAGCCAAATGGATTAGGGGCTGAGAGCGCTCGGTGAAAATGTAGGCGGTTGAGCTTGGGACGCACGTTTCGATGCCGTCAAGTTGCTATTCTGGAAGCTGAAAATGTCAGCACACCACCAAGAACTACTAACTACATTCGCTGCTACGGCATCCCACTTTCCGCGCTTTGCCGACAAACGCCCATCCAGATTCACTGTCGTTCATTGGTCACAAGAAAGCTTTTTAAACCACTGGACGTGGCGTTGTTGGCGTCCAACAAAAACGCGTCCTGCGTACAAGGTACGTTCTTTGTGTTACCCATAGGCCTGTACAGTAAAGGATGAGCAGCGAAGACGAAGTAAGCATACACATATATCAGTGGGGATTTGAGCTAGCTAATTAAATATTTGCAGCCGTATTGGTTGGGTCGTGCCTCCATTGAACAACAGCGACTCATCAAGCAGCATCACGTCTGGACAAGGTAAGCTCATTGCGTTACAAGAACCGCCCGGTAACCATTTAACCTCCTGCAGAAGCATCGGCTACCTTCTACACCCCTCTGTTGCGAAAGCTCTGCCAGAAAATGCTCGGGTTGCAGATATCGGCACCGGAACCGGCATATGGATGGCAGAGATGGCAAAGGTATCGCCTCCAACCTACCAATTCAAAGGCTACGACATCTCAAACGAGCAATTTCTGAGCCACGAAGCACTACCTCCAAACGTCACCCTCGAGTTTGGTGACTTCAAGAAGCCAATTCCCGAGGAGCTCCGCGGCCAGTTCGACCTGGTCAACATTCGGCTAATCATCATCTCAATGGGCCAGGGCGTATGGGAATCGACCCTGCAGAACGTTCTGACGCTACTGAAGCCGGGTGGTGCAATTCAGTGGACCGAGGGCAACTTTTTCGTCGCAAGAGGCTTCCGCGGAATTGAAGCCAACTCGGCTGGAGGACACAACCTGACGCGAGCACAGAGGGAATTGAACGGCAAACTCATCAAGCGATTTGGTTGGAACTTCCCGGACTGGACTAACATGTTTGCAGATGCTGGCCTACAGAAGGTCGAGGAGGATGTTTCTAGCACGGATCGGCTTCCCCAGCAGCGACGTGATTTCACGGAAATCGGAATTGGCGCTGTTTTTGGTGCACTGAAGAATCTGTCGGGCGTCAAGGAAGAAGGTTACTGGAGTGCACAAGAGGTAGAAGAGCGCAGAGAGAAAGCGCTATCAGACATGAAGCTGGGAGCGTATTTAAGATGGGACCTGCATGTAACCATTGGCTTCACGAAAGCTCCAATGTGAATAGGTTGAAGGCCGGAGGTGAGGGGAATGACAATGTGAAAGGAGAATCTGGACTTCACACATGTGGTTTCATGAACTTGACCAGACAAGGACGTTAGAATACCTTCCATTAGTTTCCTTTTCCGATGCAACCCACGGTTGAATTCACAAGCCCGCGAATGCTGATTGGAGACTAGAAAAAAATCGTGCATGGAAACTCTAACGGTGTTTGCTTTTTCGGACCCCAACACCCTAGCAGATGCGTGGTTTTGAGCCGGATCGCTAACCGGGGCCTTCCTCGTCCCACAGAGAAACATCCACCAGATCTTCTGGAACCTTGATAAAGATTTCACCGCGATGCTGTGGTGACATACGCGGTACCAATGCCTAAGGGCAGGTGCGTTATCAATTGTGCGCTACGACGCAGGATGACGTATGACGCGTGGCGACCAGCAGCTTCAAAATTCCAGCGAGCTCCCAACAACTAAGCCCGGGATGATACGATGGTCTCGATTGGTCTTGACAGTACCTTTCTTTGGTTCTTTTCTTGTGCCATCACCTTGAATTCTCCATCGTCATTTTTAATTTGATTTTTGTGTGCTTTTCTTCAGTCAGTCGCTTCTCCACCTTCGATGCTACTATGGAACCCCGCTTAGAGAGACGGCAGTCTTCGGGCTCCAAGGGAACCAACGAGTTCCTTAACCTCATCGCAGATCCATTTCAGTCCCAAGTAAGAACACATGCCTTGCTAACGTGCCTTGGCTTTCTCTGACACCGCCTCAGGTTCAAGAAGACGCCATTTATACCGCCATAATATGGGCTTTCGCTATATCAGGCTTTCTCTTCCTCATATTCTGCTTTATTAGACCTCATAACTCACGCATCTACGCACCTCGAGCCAAATATGCTGATGAAAAGCATGCTCCAAGGCGGCTAGGCCGAAAGCCTTTTAGTTGGGTCGCTGCGATAAGAGAAGTCAAAGAAAATGAACTGGTGGAAAAAATTGGTCTTGACGCTGTGATATTCTTGAGGTTCCTGCGGATGCTTCGGAATATTTTCCTTGTATTGACGGTCTTTGGATGTGGGATTTTGATACCTGTTAATGTTGTTGGCGGCTCGAACTTCTACAAGCAGTGGCACAATATCGCGACGTTGATGAAGGTATTTTCCTTTCGCCCAGCGCAGAAGCTACGCGTACTGATCTATATAGTTCACGCCGCAATATATCTTCGGGCCAAAGTTTTGGGCTTTCGTTTTTGTCGCATACATCATCCAAGGCACCGTATGCCTCTTTCTGTTTTGGAACTACAAAGCGGTATACAGACTCAGGAGGGCTTATTTCAAAAGCACTGATTACAAATCATCTCTTCATTCCAGGACTTTGCTGGTAAAGCTTTCATGTTCGCTTATAAGTAGTATGCTAATGATTGTTAGCTTACGCACATCCCAAAGTCAGTGAGGTCAGATGTTGGGATTGCTGAATTAGTCGAAGGAGTCACACCAATGCAGGCTGTACCACGCACCGTAATCGGCCGCAATGTGAAAGACCTCCCAAAGCTTATCGAAGCACACGATGAATCTGTTATCCAGCTCGAAGGCTACCTTGCAAAGTATTTAAAGAATCCAGAAAAGTTACCCGAAAAAAGACCAACATGCAAACCGGCAAAGGACGACAGGACGTCACATAGCAAAGACAAAGTCGATGCAATCGATTATCTGACAGATCGAATTGCCAGATTAGAGACCGAAATCAAAAAAGTGCGGGAGAGTGTCGACAGCCGAGATCCAATGCCCTACGGTTTTGCTAGCTATACGCATATCGAAGATGCACATGCTGTTGCATATGCCACCCGCAAAAAGGGACCAAGTGGATGTGACGTTTATCTCGCCCCCAGACCTCACGATATTCTTTGGCAGAATATTGCTATGAGTAGAAGGACTCGAAGACTACGCATGGTGTCAGATGGACTCTGGATGGTTCTGTTCACCATCGCTTACATTGTGCCCAACATTCTCACTTCTGTCTTCTTGTCTGACTTTGCGCATCTAGGCCTCGTATGGCCTTCATTCCAGCGTAATCTCCAAGCTCATCCAACTGGCTGGGGCATCGTGCAAGGTATCTTAGCTCCCCTGATTCAAACTTTGATCTATATGGGACTCCCAGTTCTGTTCCGTCGACTTTACACGCACTCTGGAGACGTTTCAAAAATTTCTAGAGAGCGTCACGTTGCAGCTCGACTCTTTGCTTTCTTCGTGTTCAACAACGTCATCGTATTTTCAGTCTTTGGATCCGTGTGGCGTTTTGTAGCTACGGTCGTTGCCGCAGAGAACCAAGGGGTCTGGAACGCCATTAAGGATGCGCATCTGTTCTCCAAAGTTATGACTGGGCTTTGCAACGTGTCTACCTTCTGGTTGACATGGCAGATGCAAAAGAATCTTGGAGCCGCAGCAGATCTAACCCAGGCATGGCCGTTGATATCAAGTTATATCAGGCGCAAGTTCTTCTCGCCAACTCCGCGTGAACTGATCGAGCTCAGTGCACCGCAACCTTTTATGTACGCGGAGTACTATAACAGTTACCTACAAGTCGCGGTCGTTGGACTCATTTTCGGAACCCTCCAGCCTATCATCCTTCCTGTCACTGCCTTCTATTTGGGTGTCGAGTTTTGGTTCAAGAAGTACATGGTACAGTACATTTTCATCACCAAGACAGAATCTGGCGGTCGTTTCTGGCGTTTGCTAGTGAACAGACTGCTATTTACCGTCTCACTTGCCAACGCCGTCATTGCTCTCATTGTGGGTGCGCAAGGCGTAGGATCTGTCAATTCAGTACGCAATGGGAACATGCTCTATGCCATGATCCCTCTCCCTTTCTTATTATTCGCTTTCAAATGGTATTGCAAGCGTACTTTCGACGAAAAGCTAATATACTACTCTACACAACCTTTCATGGACCCTGAAAACACGGGTCGGTCAGACGCGCCCAAATTGAAGCGCAACGATCGTGTAGCCGTCCGCTTTGGCCATCCTGCGCTGTACAAGAAGCTGAAAACGCCAATGGTGCACGCCAAAGCACAATATTTGATTAAGAAAATCTATGGCCATCGCTCGGACTCTACCCGCGACATCTTTGAAGCACCCCACCGCCGATCCACTGATCGTGCCATGCCAGCTACGCCTCATGGCTACAGTGACGTTTTCATGTCCGAGATGGACCCTAGAGTGCCAGGTAAAATTTTCTTTCAAGATCAAAACACGCCGTCTGTTGAAATTGTGGCTGAGGAGGATCTGGACTTTGAAAATTTTAAGAAGAGGGCCGAGTTCAGAGAAGAGTTCGGCGGCGAAGGCGAGCTGTATGGTCGACCCGAAGATCTCATCTCTAGACCAGGCACCCCTAGCACTATGGCTACTCTAACGGATGATCGAGAGCAGCAGGGTGTCTTGTATGAGGCTGGATATCAGCGTACGCCCATTCGTGACACATTCGAAGAGGTCAATGTTGATATTCCTGCAACGCCGTTTGATGCTGAAGAGGTTTTGGATGCAGGGAGACGGGTACAAACAAAAAGTAGCTACGCACATCTACTTCAAGATGATAATGAAGAACAAGAAGGTGGATACTTTAGTAGGACTCTAGAACAGGAAGACACAAGTTACGATCGCTATCGAGGAGACAGGTAATCGGGCTCTTATGGCAAGAAGCATTAGTGGAATGGGGAATCACCATGATGTCTCAGCCATGTACAGGACGTTCCCCAAAACTTATATCATAATGTTTGAGGCGCAGTTCAGGATTTGCACTTTAAGGTGGACTTAAAATGTAGTGCACGCTAAGAGATTGACGAACTACGTAGACGCAAATTTCACATTTTATCAAAGATCTTGATTTGCATTCATCAAAATAGAAGAAGAAATTCATTTCGTTTACATCGTCCTATGATCTATTGTATGCAGTAACCCTGCTATATCGCGGTATCCTTCTCAAATACCTCTGTCACGCCTTGAGAGCCGTGTACTAGAATTCGTGTCTTGCTGAGCGACGCCTTGACGGGTTTCCGTGCTCTGAAAATGTCGGACAACTCTTCTAGCGTCCGGCGACGCGTCTCGACGTAGAAGAAATAGATGAAAACGAACTCAAACATGTCCCAGAAGATAAACAGGAAGTAGTACTTTCGTCAACGTTAGCAGCAGTTTCATCGATATGGAGACAAATAAGCGAACTTACTTTCCACCCTGCGCCTGTAAAAGCAATGCCAGTAACAAAGGTATTGTAGAAACCGGCAATATTGATCCAGAAGTTGTAGAACGCCATGCCCTTTGCACGGGACTCGTAGCGCAAACACTCAACGGGATAGAGCTGTTGCAGAGGCGTGTAGCCAGCAGAGTAAACGAAGCCGAAAATAAAGATAAATCCAATGACGGCCTTAGCTTGTCTAGGGTTCTTGATAAGGGCGGTTCCACCAGAGTCAACCTTGGTTTTTCCGTCTGGGCCCTTGACAATGTTTGTGGCAACCAACGCGCAGACGATGCAGTAAATACCAATGCAAATGCCAGTCGAGATGAGCAGCTGAGGTCGGCGACCCCATCTGTCGGTATATATCGCTCCAAAGATAGCTCCACCAAAAGACACGACGTTTTGCATCCCGTTGAACAGAAGCCGCTGGTGGTTGTTCGTTATGCCAGCTCCCTGTAGCATGGTGGGATAGTAGTATGAAACCGGTCCGTTGCCCGACCACTGACCAAAGAAAGCCATGGTGAACACAATCATGGTACGGTATCGCTGCTCACGTGAATTGAACAGCTCACGGTAGTCCCACCAGCGCTTGTCAGATCCTGTGACACTGATGTCTTCAACCATTTCTTTGTATTCCAACTGCACTATAGGTGAATCGCGGCTGCCTTCTCCGTGGTATTTGGCCATCGTGTTTAACGCCTCTTCGTGGCGGTCATTTGCGATGAGCCATCGAGGGGTTTCAGGTAGGAAGGGTGCGCATATAAGGACTATGCCAGCGAAGACCATTTGTAGCCAGATGGGAATGCGCCAGGAGACTGTGCCGTCCATGAGAGAGGTACCGTACGGAACGAAGGTTCTATTACGATTAGCCAGCTCTGCCACATCCTAGAGAAATCGATGCTTACCCAGGAATTCCTCCCACGTACCAAAACGTATTGAAAATGCCTGTCAAGACACCACGGTAGGCGGGATGCGCCATCTCAGATGCATAAGCTGGACCTGCGGTCGATGTAATTGCAACTCCAAACCCGAGAATGAATCGTCCGCCCATGAAACCTCCCAAATTGTTACTGGTAGCTACAACAAATTAGGTGAGTGTTAAAGAATCAGGATGCCATTACTGACCCTGAATACAAGTGCCGATGATGATGACGAGACATCCAATGAACATGCCCCATTTACGACCCTTCCAATCTGTTGCGGGTCCAGCGACGAATGATCCCACTAAGTTGCCAATTGTGTAGATGGCGTAGACAATACCCGTATCGGGTGTTCCTTCGGTAAGGCTGAAGCCAAAGAAACTGCGGTATTGCGGGTAACTGTTGATGGCACCCATCAACGATCCATCGTAACCGTTGATGCACGAGTTCAATGTCGCAACGAGTAGGCAGATGTACAGCTACACGAAGTAAGCATACCATCTCTTTCGAAACTATATGCAAGACTGCGTTACCTTGAACATGCTTGACGTCCATGCCGACACACCTGCCTTAGCAGTAGCATCTGCCAAAGCAACATTCTGTACCTGGATAATCTCAGTTGTCGACGAGCTCTCCTTCCTCTCCATCCTCGCATGTGGATAACCTGACATTGTAACGACAATGAGGCGCTGGGAGGCGTTGACGAGCGTGAGCCTCTGCCCTCTCAGCACCCAGACCGCACACGCAGATAATAAGAGAGTCGCTGCCACACCCGTGTCCCGCGGCTGTCCAAACAGCTCATCTAAATCCCTGGTGTCGCCTAAGCTGCAGCCACCAGGATGACACGCTCTGATCCCTTGTCGGCTCAAGGGTCGTGATTCCGCATAAGCGCAGGGATGTCAGCTCGCCAGAGGATCACTCTCGCGAACGATTGGGGGAGATGTGGAGTAAGCTTCATAGCCCTGGAACGAAGGCGTGGCCAACTTCCTTCGATCACGCGGGTCTTCTGATCCCTATTTTGCCCAGGAGGGGCCTTGCGAAATTCGTTTACCCTCTACATGGGAATTCTACGGTTAAAGTCAGTCGCCTCCAAATTGATCTTCGTGGTCGCTGTGGTCTTGGGACGCGGCTTTGCCTCCCCACCCTATTTAATCCCACTCAATCCACTATGCGCTAACTGCGGATGCCTTGAAGCACGCTGAAGGGCAGGCCTCCAGGGGATAAGGAGCACAGATCCAGCAGGCTGAGCTTGTTCCTGTCAGCATCACTCGTATGGCGTAGGGCTTCTCGGCATGGCTTCTTCGATCCTTACGTTTGGTTCACGTTACAACGGCCCCAGAACGCGTATGGAACGTTGACACGGCTTCCATCTGGGCAGGAATGTGGGGATAGCGCCTGCGCTGCAAATCATCCTTCCAAGAACGCTATGATTGGGTAACTGTACACCCAACTGCTAAAGTGCGCCAACGCGAGCGGAGAAGACACTCCGTGTTCCCGAGCTGGTGGCATTTACAACCGAGCATCTATATGTTATTCTGTCGCACCCGTTCATGAGCGCATCATTCTTTTAAGATCGGCATCTCAGCCACTCCAGGTTGCTCATCTGGCATACTCATAGCTGCCCTTCGCTATGACTAGTAGACAGTTTCAGAAGAATTGTGTCAATGTGCCAGATTTAGTCTCGACCAGCACCAGGTTCTGGGGCGCATAGCCGATATTTGACTCATGAGTCGTAAACGAGCACTGTCATTCCGAACGCCCGGTCACTCGATCAGCCCAACTTGTGGAGTGCTACAGTTTTCCACATTGACGCAAAGATCCCGGCTTAAGATGGAACACTTTCGGCACTCGACTTGGGAGAGTCAGGCGCGAGATCTGGCCCTGGGCCTCTAGCGAATCCTTGGCCAACTACGCTTTACGAGTAGGTTCGGCTGGTTATTGGACAATTCGGCTTCGAGCAATATGCTGTTGATAAAATATACATTGCTTCTTGGGCACTCATAGAAATGCGCCACAATATCCCTGTCCAGCACAAACCCCATGATATCGTATCAAATTCTTCTGCAGGTAGTCGGCACTTCGCGGCACTTCTATCATCCTAATCGTGTCATCCTTGCTGGACACTCCACTCTCAAGCTTTTCACGGCGAATCAAGAATGAGATTTGGCCTTTCGTGATAGGGCCATATTCATACGTGAATTTCCATGCTCAATCTAGCGAAATTCAACGGTTTTTGCTCGTCCTGATGTAATTGTCCATGAATATTACGATAAGTAGACTTTTTCAGCGTTGTGTGAGAGCCGCGACTACGGACGCTGGATTCTGTCAACCTGAGTGAAACCATAGTTATGCGACAGTAAATCTCACTTTCATTATTTCTCAGTTGCTTATCACTCCCCTTGAGCTCAAAATAGCTCAGAATTATTTGGTTACTGTTTCTACATCACAAGCGACGTTCACTAGTCCACACGCAAACAGTCAACCTTGTTCAGGGCGGAGGTTTTACGGGCAATAGCCATCCATTTCATATTTCGAATTGTGGATATAGGCCCCATGTGACATCTGATATGTTATGATTAAAGATGCTCAAGGCCGGGTTGGCGTGGGCGGATCTTGATTGGTACCTTTTGTACATATGGCGTGTAGCAACGGATGTACTGGAACTTCGTATTGGAGGCTCTACTTTGAGCAATCGCTATCGCTATACACAGCTGAAGAGCAATAGTTTTACCATAGTCAAGGCTCAAGAAGAGGTAGCCGCGATGAAGCTTCGGATTGCCTCAAGGGCATTACCGTCGTTTGCACGGAGGAGCTCGGTAGCCTTCAGCTTGGGTAGCTCTAGTTCTGAAACCTATTATTCATGTTTAGTATTCTATCATAGCAAGACAGCTATTCTTCCCTCCGCAGGAGTGGGAAGACGTTGCGTATGTAAGAACGTACCAGTAGCGAGACATCCGCAGGTTCAATCTTGACTACCTTCTTTTTCTCCTCGTCAGCCTTTGCCTGCACATTCAGATTCTTCATCGCCTCGCCCAGTGCCTTAGTATCGACTTCCTTCTTCCCAGATGATTCATCTTCCTGTGCATCGAGGGAAGACAAAGCGGCAGCAGCTTTGCGGTCCTCCGCCGTACCAGTGGGCGCCTGTACCTCAGTAGCACCTTCCTGAATATCTGAGGGCTGCGGTTCTTCAGCCATGATGGGTCGATTTCGGCGTAACTTCGTCGTGTGTACGGTCGATGCGACACGACTGATGACCTCAGTGTACAGAGCACAGACCATGTATGCCTCGGCTATTCTTGCTTACCAGCAGCTGTGGCCTCTGATGGCTTTTCATCATTCGGACTTTGAATGAGGAGACTACTTTCTTTTTCCATAACTTTTGCGAAAATATCGCTCGTTGTTTAGCGCCACATACCAAGACGCTGGCATAAAGGTAGTTCGATATCTCCTCTTGGTGCTTTGCCCTTGCTCTATATCGATCTGTGTTTGTGCGAACCCACAAGAAAGATCTGAGTCATGGAATAAGCCTCCGGATCTGCAGCACTCGATCTTGCTGACAATAAGCTCTTCAGTTAGGCTTTCTTCACTTCATCTATCTCGAAGTCTCACATTGTACTGCCGCAATTTGGACCGCGAGTGAACTATTGTATGCTCACAGAACAAATATCTCAAACTGACTTGTAAGGGGTGCTCTTGAGGTGCTTTTGTCAAAGAAAACCTTGCGTACTTGTCTTTTTGACTATGGGTTCGGCAGAGGACTGGTCGCCATCTTGTAAGTCTTTATTAGAGGTGTTTGGTATTGCCTAACACACTCAGCGTGGCGATCAAAGCCAATTAAACAGGTGGTCACATATGAGGACCAAGCTGCTATATCATCAGCACTGACAAAACTTTCAAGTTTGCCCCCGATTGTTACACCCACCGAAATTGTCAAATTAAAATCTAGTCTGCGAGATGCAGCACTTGGGAAAGCTTTCCTTCTCCAAGGAGGTGATTGTGCCGAGCTCTTCTCTTACTGTGCAGATGATCCGATAGACGCAAAGATCAAGTTGCTTCTTCAGATGAGTTTGGTCCTCATCTGGGGCGCAAACAAGCCTGTCATTCGCATTGGCCGAATGGCTGGCCAGTATGCTAAGCCTCGATCAAGCCCTACCGAGGTGGTTGATGGCAAAGAAATCCCTAGTTTTCGGGGAGATATCTTGAATGGTTTCGACCCCGCCCATCGACATGTTGACCCAGACCGATTGGTTACTGCATACTTCCACTCAGCTACGACACTAAACTATATCCGTGGACAGCTATCCAGTGGTATCGCTGACTTGCACAATCCTTTAGACTGGGATCTGGGTCATGTCCAAGATAAGGAGCTGAAGGAGAAGTACTCTAAGATTGTCTCGAACATTTCGGATTCGCTGCGTTTCATGCGAACCATCGGCGCAGATACAGCTGGACAGCTGCAGACCGTTGATCTTTTCACTAGCCATGAAGGCCTTGTGTTGGAATATGAGCAAAGTCTCACGCGAAAGCTGAAACACCCTGCTGGGTATCAGCCTCCCCAGCCATCTTCCGATGGCAAAGGCTGGTACAACACATCCGCGCACTTCATCTGGATTGGTGACCGTACTAGACAGGTCGATGGTGGGCATGTTGAGTACTTCCGAGGCATCGAAAATCCAATCGGCATAAAAGTTGGACCGTCAATGAAGAATGATGAACTCATCAAACTCCTTAATATCGTGAATCCGGACAAGGAGGTTGGTAAAGTTACGTTGATAACGCGTTATGGAAAAGATAAAGTTGAGGCAATGTTGGGTCCACACATCGAGGCAGTTAAGAACAGTGGGCACGTTGTGGTATGGCAATGCGACCCGATGCACGGGTGAGTCCACACAATCATACTCACTTCAAGCGCTGACATTGGCTATAGTAATACGCACAGCACCCCGTCTGGCATTAAGACGCGGTCATTCAACAGTATCTTTTCAGAGCTTTCTTCAGCCTTGAAAATCCACAAACAGCATGGGTCCTTCCTAGGTGGAATGCATCTCGAATTGACCGGTGATGCCGTCACAGAGTGCACTGGCGGAAGTGAAGGACTCGCTGAAGAAGACCTCAGCCTGAACTACACTACATACTGCGATCCTAGGTTGAATGAAAAACAGGCTCTGGAGCTTGCATTCTTGGTCGCAGGTCACTACCGCGAGGACAGAAAACTTTGATCATAGGTTAGGCCTAAAATTTGCGCAACTCCTTTAAAAGTAGCTGTCAATACATTTTTCAGGTGGAAGCTAAGTAGCGTGTCGGATGACCTTTGGGATGATTAAGTAGAGCATTGAGAGCTGGAGTGACACAGTCATTACATCGCCCTCCGCGTGATTCAACTTCGTCACACATGGTCCAAGCTCCTAGAAATCTATCTTTTGAACTTAAACGACCCTTACATCTCAACAACGTACCTACACCCTATCAAGGACGTTAGAAATGGGTTCATCAGCTTCAAAGGGAGCGCGCACAGCAAGCGCAAGTATCCGTAAATATCCCACGCGGCCTCCACCTTCAACGACTCACCCTCCTGCGGCGTCTTCCCCTCCGCAGCCCGCGCCCACTAGAACTTCCGCTCACTCGCCGGCACAAGTGAGGGGGTCAAAGGCAGAGGGTAAATCAATACCTCCCCAGTGTTCTACTCTAGTGCTGACTCTTTTAGCATTCGATTCTGACGTTCGCGATCCTGGTTTTGCTTCCCGCCTCAATACTCTAGGCGCCGTTGAACCAAATCCACATTATTCTCCCTCATCCACATCCTCTTTTGATCCAAAGCGGATCGAATCTTCAGCACTACCTTCGGATATGATGACCGAGCTCCCTCGATCAGCTTTCCCAGACCCGCGGGACAACCCTGCACTAAGAGTCCTGAAGGCAAGACAGAGAATACAGACAGAAGGAGAGGAGGAGCTTACCCAGATCGGCCGGCGAAGTTTTCAAGGAAGGAAGTACGTGGATGCAGGAACAATACAACTGGCCTTGATGAGACGGCAACGTGGGGAGCCAGATTCACGTATCGAGGAATCTCTAGGGCTCGAACCTAGAAGACTACGGGCGCTGGGGATACCAGGAAGAGGAATGCTACAATCGGTCTAAAAGCGCAAACGCTGGAATACTCCTTCAAGCATGATAGCTAAATTTGTTTGAAGGTAATCTACGACTGATAACTGGACCAATGACGTGAGCGGTGAACAACTCCGGCCTCCATTTTATACCTTCCTGTGGAGCCAAAACCCAAGGGATAACCCGCCAAATAATAATCAAACCGACCGTTTCTAATGATGATGACCCAGCCATGCAAGCCTGCCCGTACCGAAACGCCAGCACAATGGAAAAAACGCCGTTAGTTAAAACTCCCTGTGCTCATAAATCCAGTTGTTCAGCGCTGTCAACGCTGCTGTTAGGTTTTCTTGGCTAATTTCGAGTCCATCCCCATTCTCGTCTCCGATTTTGACCATTCCATCTATCCTGGACTTTCCTGGGCGTCCTTTGAGCACGCGCCATCGGCCCCGGCTTGAATTGAAAGCCGGACATGAAGGAGAGAGGTCCTCTTTCTCGCGTAGCAGCAAAAGGGCCTCGAGCATGTTCAAGAAGATACTGAATAAAAGTCAGATAGAAACACGGGCCGTATAGGTGAGGCTGACGCACCTTTGAGTCAGCTTGATGTCATGGCTCCAGTTGTATGCTGTATTTCGGAAGCTGTTCCCCTGCGCGACGATATCGAGGAAGACGAAGAGGCTTTCCTCTACACTGATCTCCTGCGGCACGTTGGGTGTCCTGTCGGCGTGCTCTACGAGCCAGTCGGCGAGCTGAACGAAGGTAATCTGGTCCATATGGCAAAAGTCGTTGAAGCGATCGGGAATTCCGTTGAGTAAACCGCGCGCTCTTTCAGCTCCTGGGTTCCCCATGACGGCCATGTCAAACTGTGAAGGTTTTTGGACTGGCGCAAAAGAAACGTGTATGGTGGGGGGAGGGGTGATCAGGCGATGAGATGTATATATGGGCCCAAATTCCAAACGCAACTCTGGTTGCAAACGAGTGATTGTACGGCTGAGCGTGTCCGATAGCGTGCTGAACGTGCGACGAAGACAAAAGAAAAGACACAGCAACCTGTTTAGCAACTGAGGTATGAGGCGGCGTGCGGTGGGGCCGGCGTCTTGTCTTGACGCTGGCATGTGAAAGTGCACCGGGCACAATGACGTCCGGATCTGGCCAATCGAGACAGCTCACGGGCAGACAAAGCAACCTCCGATGCACAGCGCCGACGTTGTTGTTTGGGGCCCATCCCGGTGTCAGACACGCCTTGTTCCACGCTCAACTTCCCGTTGTTCCCACGGCCATGCGCCATGTGATTCTGTCCGGAGCTATATCGAGCCGCAGGGATGCGCAAAGCACCGACTCGATGCAGTTGGCGTGCTGGTGTTCTGGCCGGTCACAACCGTGGAATTATCCCATGGCATCAGCCAACCAAGCTAGTCAGGGTCCTGACAGCCATACTCCTTCTGTCCAATTATGGCCAGGGTGCATCCTGCGGCGTTAAGAGGGCGTAAGCTGTGATAGGCACCACTTGGCGAGGTGGAACTCCGCTCGCTTACACGCGACGAGCTTCCAGCTCAGATGTATTTGAGCTTCCTTGGGCCAGCAGAGTTTCTGTGGGTTTTTGCTCAAGTCTTTTGGTCTTGCGACCGGACCTGTCTAGAACGCATGTTTCACCACCCTCAATCATGCTCGGATACATCTCCTCGACACGCAAGAAATCCTGCCGCCAGTGCGTGAAGGCGAAACGGAGATGCGATCTTGGATACCCCTACTGCAAACGCTGTTTCTCAAAAGGGCTTTGTTGCGCCTATCCTAATGCTTCGGTGCGCGAAGCTGAGGTCGTGATCCGCCAGCGAACTCCGGATCTTGATCCGCTGGCCGCCGACATCCACGTTCCTTCAGGCCCCGCTGAGCCACTCCAGTTCGACCCGGCGATCCTGCAGCAGTCAGACTCGTCCAGCCCGGAGAGTGACCCGGATCAAACCCACGTCCAGATGTACTGGAAGCGAAGCGCCGAGCCACAGGTCAGTCGACATCTAATGCCAAAGATATGGGCTCCTAGCTGGCTGAACGAAAATCAAGTCCTGTTCATGGTCAGTCGCATGCGCAGCTTCGTGCCCATGCTAGCCTTTACAGGGTACAATGTCTTCACTCATGCGCACCTATATGACAAATATCAGCCTGAAGCCTATCAGGATAGTTGCAGCTTGTCAGCCCTCTATATGGCCAAAACTAAGCAAAATACCCCAGTATTGACTAAGGCCATTAGCAACAAGATCAACGGGCTCATTGCCGCCTCGCATGGCTGGTCGCTTGTCGAACAACTCGCCGCGGTTCAAGCTTTGATCACCTATCAAATAATCCGCCTCTATGATGGCGACTTAGACATTACTGTGCGAGAAGAAGCCGCGCTTCAAAATCGACTGTTGGAGACCTGGGCCGCTCGTCTGTGGAAACGCTCTTTCAACGAGCCCATGGCTTTCAAAAAGCCTTGGGATGCCTGGGTATTTTACGAATCGCTTCGCCGAACGGTCATGATGTCGGTGTTCATGAGAGGCGGATGGAGTGCCCTTACTAATGGGGGTTTGTGTGATCAAGTTCCTGTACTTGCCCGGTTACCCGTGTCCAAGGGCGATGGCAATTGGAATATCGATGAGGCTGAATTCGATAGAAGGTTGGCCGTCCACGGAATGAAGGATCAACTTGTTGCTTATGGGGACTATTCGCTTGAGTGGAATCCCGGGGGCGATATCGGGAAGCTGTCGGAGTTTCAGCGGCTACTGCTTGCACCTTGTCGTGGCCTTGTCGATCCCAGGCTGTATTCCGAAGAGCCTCCCGAATGAGCGTCATCGCGCAATTCCGGCATTTGCCTCAATGCCATCCTTCGAGAGATTGTGAGAGGCCTTTGAGGCTCAGAACTCTGCCCTCCGAATGGAGTTGGTCAGCTACTCGGATCTGAAGGATTACATACGGCTGCGGATGAAGACCTGGCCACCTCATCAGTCGCAAGTTAAATGATTATCTGCGGGGAAAACCATCAAGAATGTCCTAGGAAGGCATAGATATATGTGTAGGTTTTGAAATGTAGAAGAATAGTGAGTCTAGTGGTGTTAGGGAGGAAGAGGTCCCGAGAAGAACCAGACTAGAGTCAAAGGTAGCTGATGAAAGCCACTAATAGTAAGGCAGGATAAAAGGTTTCATAGAACTAAAGATAGTACATTAGGCCCATCGTCACTATATACCATCATTATACCAGACGAACAGTGCCTCTAATTGCTCTATTATAGCACGTGATAGACCTGTGCACAGGCCACAGTATACGTCATCAACTTAACTTATTACAGGAGCTACGCATCACAGTCGTATTCGAACCTGACGTCGATTTACGTGCACTTACTACTCTTGCAGCTTCGCCCTTGGATTCGAGAAGTAGCTCGAGATGACCTTTAACTAAAACCGCGTTCCAAGGTTTCCTGTAGGCGCAGCCGTTACGAACAAAAAACTCCCACTTTCTCTACACTTTTGAAGCAAGATGGAGTTTCAACAAGCGCTTAATACAGCCTCAAACGCAATGGCTAATGGATCCCTTGGAGCATGGGATGGAAAGCCCAAGGTGAGACTAACCAGCAATGTCAAGGTAGGATTGATGTGACTGACGCGTGCAGCCTCGTGGTTCAGCATCGAATCTAGCGGCAATAGTATCAGCGTTTGTGCCGACATGGTTTACAGCGTGTCTTTTTATCATGTTGTTTGCTCTGCTCAGAAATCGATACCCTAAAATCTACTCTCCCAGAACCTTTATAGGAATAATTCCTGAAAAGTAAGTTTCAAATACTGGGCATCTTAAGACCCAAGAAACTGACGGGCTCACAGGGACCGAACACCATCCGAAAGCCGCTCATATTTCTCTTGGTTTCATACTTTGCGTATGGTCCCTGATAAGTTTACTCTTTACCATGGATCCATGGATTCATACCTTTACTTGCGCTTTCTAAGGACTCTCATCTTTCTCTGTATCATTGGATCTCTCATTACCTGGCCTATTCTGATGCCGATTAATGCAACAGGTGGAGGGACTTCCTCCCAGCTGGATCGAATCTCAATTGGTAACGTATCCGAGAACAAGAAGCTCTATGCACATGCTGTCGTAGCTTGGGTATACTTTGGATTCATTATGTTTACTGTGGCAAGAGAGAGGCTCTGGTTGATTGGGCTGCGGCAAGCATGGAGTTCATTGAAGCCAAATACGAAGAGACTGTCTTCACGAGTTGTCCTTTTCTTATCTGCCCCCACGGCTGCTCTGGATCAAGAAAATATGGACCGATACTTCAGTACAGACGCAGTACGGATATGGCCAGCGACGAAAGCTGACAAATTACATTCATTGGTGTCCAGTCGGGATGGTTTGGTTGAAGAGCTCGAGGCCGCGGAGCTCAAACTAATACTAAATGCAAATCGTTATCTGGCCAATATGAAGAAAAAGAGGGGTGGCAGCCAGCCAGCGTATCAGGATCTCCCAGAAGATGTGAGGAAATCGTTGCGCCCTACGCATACATTGAAAGTGCCACCAACTGGGAAGAAAGTTGACAGTATTGACTGGTTTCTAGAGCAGCTCAAGGAGAAAGAAAATGAGATTGGAAAAGCACGAGATTCGAATGAAAACTCCGACAGTAAAGGAGGTGTGGCAGCTGTCTTTGTTGAATTTCGAACTCTAGCTGCGGCGCAGCGCGCATGTCAACAGGTCGCGTCTGCAGGAATACTATCATTGAGCCCACGATTTACTGCTGTTATGCCCGAAGAGGTCATTTGGAAGAATCTAACAATACAGCCAGCGAATAGGATATCCCAGCAGGGAATCGCTATTGCATTGGTTATTGCCATCATTGTATTCTGGTAAGAATGATAACCCTCTATCGTACTCTAACTGACTTTCCAAAGGTCGATTCCAATCTCTTTCGTGGGTGCTTGGTCAAATGTATCTTACCTCGCAAAAAACTACAGTTGGCTCAGCTGGCTCAATCGTCTTCCGGAAACAATCACAGACCTCTTGTCTGGTCTTGTACCAGCTGTGCTGCTCAGTTTGCTTAGCTCCTTCGTCCCTAATATCTTCCGAGGTAAGCTCTGGTGAAGTTTGATGCTTAGCGCTACCACTAATGTGATATAGCAATCTTTAAAGCTTTTGGTGAACCCACCAATACCTCCGCTGAGCTCAAGGTGCTGAAATGGTACTTTGTTTTTCAGGTCTTGCAAGTCTTTTTGATTAATACCTTGGCTTCTGGAGCTGCTGCAGTAATATCGGAAGCCGCGAATAATCCATCGTCCATACCAACAATACTAGCAGACAATCTCCCTAGCGCTGCAAATTCGTATCTAACATACTTCATCGTTCAAGGCCTGACAAATGCATCTAACAATTTGCTTAACTACTCTGATTTGGCATCATATCTCTTTTTCGATAAATTTTTTGATAAGACGCCCAGGCAAAAATACAACAGATACACAAGCTTGAGAGGCCTGGCATGGGGCAAAGTGTTCCCAAAATATGGGAACTTCCTTATAATAGGTACGTTACCCCCCCTCCTCTCTCTGCTCCATCTCTAACGTCATTCGAGCAATTGCGTATTCCTGCATTGCCCCGCTTGTCCTCGGCTTCGCCGCTGTCGGTCTCTCGTTCTTTTACTTTTCTTATAGATATATGCTACTCTTCACGCTTAATCCGAAAATCGATACGAAAGGCCATTGTTATACCCTCGCCCTACAGCAAATTCTGACTGGAGTCTATATTGCGGAACTCTGTTTGATTGGTTTATTCGGCCTGAGGAGTGCAACAGGACCATCCATTGTAGTTGGTGTGCTATTCTTAGCAACTGTACTTTTCAATGCTACAACGAACCGATACTTTACACCATTGGAGAAATTTCTGCCAGCAGATCTAGCAGCAGAGGAAGATAGCGAAGGAGAACCGTTACTAAGCAACGTAGAGGAAGGACAGACGGAGTCACATGTGTATAGACTCGGGTCGCATACACCAATCCCACCCAAATACCTATCTCCGCTGGCCAGATTCTTCGAACCACGTATCTTTGCGTCGCACCGAGCGATGCGGGCATGGATACATGAAGGTCATGAATGGGACGAGGACAATGTTCCTAAATATAACGAAGAACAGCTTCGAAAAGCGTATTTGGACCCTGCATTCGCTAGCCAGACACCAGTGGTGTGGATCCCACGGGACAACGATGAGGTTAGCAAAAAGGTGATTGGGGAACTTGAGCGCAAAGACGTGGAGTGTACTGATGAGGGCGCCTGGTTGGACGTGAAGGGAAAATTGCAATGGAGTGCAGATGACTTCGGACAAGTACCTGTGTTCAAGGAGGGTGTGAGATGGTAGGGAAGTGTTTTAATAGTATCAATGGCCTATAGTTAACCTATTAGAGCATTTACCTACCAACGACTATGTTGCTTTTAAAATAAGAATGCCAATAGGGTTGATAAAACATTTTGCCTCAAAAATACTTGCCTGGGTGCCTGGGATGTTACATCACGTGTTAAGAGAGTTTAGAGCTCGCCTATAACGTAACAAGGAAGTCGCCGTCCGCATATGACGCCACCTGCGTAGCTACACCATGACGATCGATCGCAGCACTAGACATGGCATGCATGCCAACTAGTGCGAAGCCGTTGGTCGAGGCACGTCTGCCAAACAAGCCACGAGAGTACCTACGTCATTTGCACATAGCGAAGCCTCAAACATGTGGCCATCATAGCTTGCTTCATCTCATTTTCCCATTTCCATATCAATACGATTTCCTGCTACACAGCCCATACTCCACGACCCTAGCGAGAATCACAGCCCCTGCAATTCCCTAGCTACCGTCCCATCATTTACGCGTCAAAACGGTCAAAACGGCAGCATCAAAGTTCCAGCTTCCGAACCGTCGTGCAGTCGCCTCTCTCGCCCTAGTCTCCGTTCTCTCAGCTCTTGAAACCCAACGGAAGGCTAAAGCGCATCGGACGGGAGAGGACGACTTCGCGGCGGAAGATATGTCGGGAGAACTACAGACTATTCCTGCCAGGCATGGCGTCGCGACGTTTGTGCCGAGGGGTCGGACCATCAAGATTATAAACACATATGGGAAACAGGTTGTTAGTACATGGGCTTTTGGATTGCATGCGCCACCAGAGGAGGGGGATGATAATGATGGCGAGGAGGTCGAAGAGGTAGAGGGGAAGGCAGAAGAGCTGAAGGAGGAGCTAGAGAAAGAAGAGAAGGAAGAGAAGCAGGTTGAGAAAGCAGAAGCTGCTAGTGGAAAAGATGAGTCCGAGAAGACTGAGAGTAAGAAAGATAAAAGAATAAATGATGAAAACGAGGATGGATCAAAAGAGGCGAACGAGCCGAATGTAGAAGACGAGAAATCTAAAGGAGCAGATGACCCTCCAGAGCAAGCTCCAGACACCCCTCCTGATGATGCTAAATCTTCTGATAAGTCAAACGACAAGAAGCCTGAAAAGAGGACCTGGTCTTCCTACCTCCCATCCATCCCGTATCGTTCTAGAAATCAAGGACAGAACAGTGAAAACAAGGGCAAGCCAGATGCAAAGACCGAGAAGGCGCAGAATGAGGCGGTATCGAAGAAATGGTCCTCGTATCTGCCAACTGGCAAAGGATTTTCGAGCTACGTGCCCAACGTTCAGATGCCCGATACGCAAGGGGTCGTAAGCGCTTTCAAGGCAAGCCATAACTGGGATCCAAACAAGAGTTATGCAGAGCAGCTGTACGATTTCTCAAAAACACCAGTTGGTGCAGGAACTCTTGCAGGTATGTCTATCAGCTAACCGTGTGTACGTCCCAACGAATACTGAATTTAACCTCCTAGCGGCCACTGGCTCGGGGACGGCCTCTTCACTATACGCTGCCTACAATGCCTATACGAAGTTGAACCCTTCAAAGAACGACCTTCCTCCAATGGAATATCTTTCTCTTCCGCATACCCGTGCATCTACTAACCGCCTCGTGCCCGAAGTCAGCGACACCCTGCTCACAAATCTGCGCAACCCCATTATGACGCTCGTTGAAGACACTTCGACTGGCGCACATGACACACTGACTGCAGCATGTGATGCAAACCTGTACGCCACCCTTGGAATAGATAAACCAGAAGAGCATGGAAGTTGTGCAGAGAACCTAGTCCTTGCGCTCAAGGAACTAAATGAGAAAGCAGGATTGAAGGGCACTAAGGCGATTGGTGCGGATATCACTGTTAATATCGCACCCACACCTCTTCACCTCTTCATGAATGCACCATTAGAACTTGATTCGAATGCTCAAAGTGACGGGGCAGGTGCCAAAGGCGCAACTCTCAAAGTCGAAGAGCCCAAGAGTAAGAAGCGGAGTTATGTGCGATTCAGGGCTGAACGAGACATTGTCGTCGTACTTAGTGCATGTCCTATGGAGATAGGCCCGCAGAACGGAGGGAGATGTATGGCTGCGAACTTTATGGTTGAAAATGCCGAGGAAGATATGTCAGCTTCTTCGTCTTCGCTCAAGGGCAAGAGCCAAGCTCCCAAGAAGCATAGTGAGTCGCCGATGAGAAGTGAAGAGAAGTACGAGGAGAAGCAGCAAGCAACCATGCCCAAGCCGAGGGGCGGCCCGCAGAAGGCTGTTGCTGTCCAAGAGTCTGCGGGCAGACGGGACAGCGGTACGGACAACCCTTCTGAGTCGGCCATTTCCGAAGAGGAATTTAAGAATGACGAAGATACGAAGAAGAATGACGGTGATTCAAGGCAAGAAGCTACTCCCAAGCAAACAGATACTGGGAAGTCCGATAGCGCCCCTAAGCAAGAAGCAGCCAAGAAAGAAAGTTCACCGCCTCCAGACGCACCTAAGCCTAAACGCAAGCCTAAGAAGCTCGAACGACGCGGAGGCACATCCACGCCCTCAACGAACGAGACTTCTTAAGCTCTGCATCGCTTGAGTCATGTTCTCGATACGAAGAAGAGATACGACGGCATCCTTTCTCCGCGCAAACCTACCTTCTCATGGAAGGCGAATGCGAGTGCGATGGCGCTATGTGTTCTAGAATGCCGATTTTCCGTCCGATAAAAATGCCAGCATGCTTACATATTTCGCTTCCGGTTTTTCTTGGGGTGGATTGTTGTCGGCTGGGATTTGCTTGGTCTAGACTAAAGTAATATGTACATGCCCCTGTTCCTTGCCACCTCGTAGTCTGCTAGTAACCCTGGTTCGGGTCTCCAAGCAATGCGTTCGGCACACGCAGGTGCGGATCTTGTTTCCTGGGAAAGATGGTCGCCCGGAATGCGGTATGTTGGGAAAATTGATCGCGCATGGGGGCGTACTCTATCTAGCATTAACGTTATTCTTGAATCTCTCGGCATCTCGATCCGCAACGTCCCGCCCCCAGGGCTTTGTACACAAATTCTTCTTTTACACATCGAAGTGAGCTGAATACAGATAACCCTGTTTTTCATATGTTCGTGTAAGAGCGATAAGAATTAAAATAATATTGTATCTTGACTAAATGTTGCGTGCTACTGTGAAATGTGTGTTTAGCGCTCCTCAATATCTGCAGCATGAAAGGTTAGCGACAAGGAATGGCCTGGCAGCCTGCAAACTTAGCATCTGCAAGATGTACTTGGCGGGTTGAATAAACTAGTAAGGATCGGACTGCTATCTCTGGTGTTTGACATTACGCATTTGCAACTATCAAACATATTTACGAAGATTCTGCTTCCTGAACTACAATCTGAGTGTTATTTCAACAAACATGCTTAGAGTGATGCATGAAAGAGTTCATGAGAGCACATTTTGAAGGAACACGACGTAGAAAAATAAAAACCCTTAGCATTTCGCACCAGCGAGCGTTATCTGGTCAGTAAACTTGTTAAGCTAACCGAATCAACTAAACCCCTTGTCAATCGATTTTATGCCACAATCCCACAATTTCCCGAAGGTACACATGTGTACGTTGGGCACCCCAAAGCCACGGTCTTTGTCTGGGGCAGGCACACTGTAGGCTTCGACGTCAGAGTGGGCTTAACAGTGGGTTTGACGGTCGGCTTAACGACCGTTGTAAGCGTGATAAACCTCTTTTCAACCACTCCCACTTCAATCTCCTGACCTTCGGCTATCTTGCAGCCTACGAGGCCTAGTGGGCAGAGTGGAGGCACGCAAGGCGGAACGACTGTCTTTGTAGTCGTGGGGCATGAAGGACTGGCCGATGGGGGCGGTTTCGGGGTGATGATTGAGAGGCTGGGTCCTGGCTTGTACGTTACAAGAGTGGTTGGAAGTTGTTCTGCCTCGTCACGTTTGCCCCAAGTAATGTATCCCCCCCCGTTGGTTTGGGTCGAGGATGGCGTAGGAATACCCCCGGAAAAGGTAGGGAAGCCGAGTCCATATGAGGGGAGCTCAGGTTCACGTTTACCCCAGGTAATTGATGGCTTAGGAGGGAGTATCCCAAAACTGTTAGTTGGCGTGGGTAGCTCGGGGAACCCGGGATCTGTCGGTTCGTCTTCATCCTGCCTCTTGCCCCAGCTAATAGAAACTTTGGGTGGCTGAATGCCGATACTGTTTGGCTGCGATGGTATCGGGAATGGATTTTCAGGCTCTGGAAATTCTGGGTCGGGGTCTTCTGGGAACTCGGGAAATTCCGTGGGCTCAGGTTCTTCCTCTTCTTGTCTTTTGCCCCAGCTAACAGTGGCGCTGGCGTAGCCTGTCGATGTTGGCTTTGGCGGCCACCAAGGCCAGGGCTTCGTCACTGGTGGGAGGGGTCCATCCCAGGAGACTGAAAAGCTTGGCGGAACGAGGCTTATAATATCACCTTGTCGTTTACCCCAACTAACCGTTGCTGGTGGCGGTGTTGACACTGGTTTTTTAGTCGACTTCTTTGTAGTTGTTTTCTTTGTAGTAGTCGTCTTCTTAGTGGTTGTCTTCTTAGTTGTTGGTTGAGGCGGCTGGGGTCCGTCCCAAGAAATGGAGTAGGTTGGAGGGTTGAGACTGATGATATCGCTTGGTTCTTCTCCCTCGGCAACCTTCCCCCAGCTGACGGTGGCACTGATGGGGCTCGAGGAAGATGACTTGCGTGTAGGCCGCGGCGGCCATGGTACCCATGGCTTTTTAGTTGTTGTTGGAGGCTGCGGTCCATCCCAGCTCACAGTAAAGCTTGGAGGAGTAAGACTAATCGCATCAGAAGGTTCGGGATCACCCTCCTCTTCTCCAGGCACGGAATAATCAGTTGGGACCGGATAGCCATCCCAGCTGACTGATGCTGAAGGAGGATACTCTGGCTCGGTCGGATCGACAGGGTCTTTAGTTGGGATAGGCAAAGGGGGGTCCCAACTGATCGAATACTTGGGAGGAGAGAGTCCGATTTGAGGATTTGGCTCTGGAAAAGCAGCAGGAATTGCACGAATGCTAACAAATGTCAGCGCTTGCACCTATCCGCAGATTGACAAAATACCTAGCAACTAGACCAAGCAAGACCAGCACGCTATTCTTTGAAGGGGCCATGCTTAGAAGCGTCCTTCTAGGACTACCTATCGAGTTGAAATGGCACTACCTAATGATAGTGAAGCAGCGGATATCCCAGGCTTATATGACGTTTGTCGCCTTCAAAGGATTACACAACCCAACCCACTATGCAGCAAATGAAAGATACGAAATTTTCATTTTTCTACGGTGGTACCTGTAGCCCTTCTTCACGTGTCACATATTGGGGGTCTGCATTGGCGGACCATGGGAGGCAAGCGTGCTTCATTCCAGGTTCTAAGTCCGCAGCTGCACCTGGAGCGATGCCCCCAAAAGGCTTGCTGAGCATGAGAAGAGGTTAGAATTGATCATGGCATGATTGGCAATCCTATTCTTAGCACTCGTGTTCCCATGATAGAGCTGAGGGAACGAATTGATTCGACGACGAGGAGTGGAAGATTGGAAAAATAGAGTACAGGTTATCTATACATATTGGAAGATATTTGGCGACATCGCACGGGCGATCCGGCGGCAACCGAACGATGCTCAAACAAGGGTGTCAGGCATTGGCGAGGGCCCTTGCATGCTGCGGGGATGCAGACTACTCTTCCTTGCGGGCACCCGCATCTGCCTCTGCTGTGGGTATGCCATGTCCTCCCATCAGTCTAGAAGCCTGTGGATCATCGCCTGCAGCCGTTTGACACGCTAAAAAAGCTTATTGTAAGATGGCAAAACCGTATCAGGCAACTCGTTGAAGCTCGCGGCTGCATCAAACGCGAGCAATATAGACTATCCAGTGGAGTCAGAGAGGCTGTTCGTGTATTTACTTTCAAAGTCTATAGCTAGCTCATCTTTGAGGAAGACGGTGTTTATATGTCCAATCCGAATCGAGACGCTATGAGATTTTCCCACCGGAGGATTACAACCCGATTCGAAGCGACTTGAGCAAGCATCTCGGCCCAATACTTGGTGGATTTAGTCTCTTCTTTTTTGCACAAGTCTACCGAGGTATGGTGGCTTGCATTGTAGTGAATGCCGCTGCTTGTTCCGGCACCTGTCTCATGTGGTCTTCTCCATAGGAGGTGAGAGTAGTTGGTCAAGAGGCCATTTACGTACGGCGCGGATATTGAGCTGATCAGTAGTGCCCGTCTGATACATCTCTATTCCAGCCCAAGCAATCATTGCAGCGTTGTCACAACATAGGCTCGGTGGAGGGAACACAAGTTTTACTTCGTCATGGCCGTTCGCACAGAGAATACTAGCGAGGATATAGCGCAGATAAGAGTTTGCAGCGACCCCTCCAGCCATCACCACGGTGGATACAGGGCATTCGCGTAATGCTAGAGCGACTCGCCCAGCAAGATGTTCGAACGCTGCACGCATAGCGCATTGGGCCATGTCTCGACGTTCTTCCAGGCTAATATGTTTAGGCGAGCGTTCTATTTTTGTCAGTTTGCCGGTCGACTGATCAAACTCATATTGGATAGCACGCTGGACGGCGGCTGTCAAGCCCGAAAAACTCATTTCCAGGCTTTTGTTTTTGAGACAGCCTGCTCCTTTGGCTAATGGTTGGTTGAAGCTCCAGCCCCATCTGGAAACGTTTCGGTGGAACGCTTCTTCCTGGTTCTTCGGAGCACGATATGTATAGTATGCCTCATACTTTTGACGATATTGACGCGCAGAGTCGTTCTCGAAGACCACTCCCGATTGCGTCTGAGCTATCGGCTTTCCCGATGTGCACGCTTCGTTGCTCCGAAGATGACGGTCTTGTGAGAAAGCAAAGTTTTCTAGCATAGCACCATACATGATGTTTTTTGTTTCCTGCAGAACATCGACCGGAAGCACGAGTCGTGCTATCTTGTCCAGACAGTCCCCAATTGCACTATCGCTGGTGCTTCCCATAATTCGATGTTCCGTGAGAGCGGCGGAGTGTATGAGCAGGGTGTGCCCGCCCGAGGCTAACACGGAGAGAAAGGGGAAATCGGGCTTGACATGTATGGGGTACGTTGATTGCGCAGGCTCGGTGGATAGGCTCTGCCATGAATGTGACAGACTCATGTTTGTCTCTAGAGCAGCCACCAGACGCGGTGTGAGTGCATGAGCTTGCATGTGATGGACGCCAATAAGCGGTTTCTGGACAATGTTAAGTTTTTCTCGTATCAGATATCAGATGGAATGGCCTACCCGCCATGCCACGGCGAGTCCTTTGGCTGTGTCTAGTCCAGTGAACAAATTCGAGCGCATGCCAGGGCCCCGTGTCACTGATACGAAGTCAGGCAACGTGTTATCAGGAAGGTGCTCTATTGCTTCGCTCACGAGCTGTGCCAAGTTCTCCTGGTGCGACTCGAGAGCGACGAGCGGATGGATGCCGTTGAAAGCTACATTGTTTGCCGTGATCTTCTTATGAAAGTGTAATTTCGCAGCGGTAAGACCTGTGTTCTGGCAAGTTCTTTTCTCGAGAACTGCCACAGAAGTGTCATCGCAAGATGTTTCGATGGCCAGTGTCATGAGATAGCGCAAGCGCTGTGAAAGAAGACGCGTGCCATGGAAGGCAAATGGGCGCACATGTAGAAGATTCATGCAAAGCAAAACAGAGACGGTATGCGACGAGTGAGGGCGGAAGTTTTTGGGGGCGCTTGCGCGTTGAAGAAAACGACTGGGAGACACTCTTCAAGTCGGTTCCGAAGGCGCGGCCCGTGCTGGATGCGCACATGCCGTGCATCGAGAGTCGAGTGACATCACATGTTTCAACCGCACCCACCTTTGCCCGCCATCGCCATCGCCTGTGCTTAAGAACACGCCCACACAAACACGACGAGGATGCAGCCTACACATATCCGTCCCTATGGCTGATGTCCGCAAGCAAACCGATGGCCCCGAGCCTTACTCCTCCGCTGCGTTTGACCACTCGCTACTCCCCGATGTCGACAACGACTTCGTGACTGATGCAGATATTGCCGAATTCGCAAGAGCGTTGCAGGCTCCAGAAAACTCGCCGTCCACCGATGACCTGACTGCGCCCCAGCCCAAGCCACGGAAGTTCATCACAGCCCTCAATGACTGGAGGCCCGTTCGTCAGCGAGTACGGCGGCGGAAGAAAAGCAAGAAACCGCCTCGGCGTGGTAAGGACGAGACACGAGAGGGCATCTTTTATGAAGTACTAAAATATCCGCTTCTCATTGTCGTCTTCGGTTGGTTAGTTTTCTTAGGCATCGCCTATGTCCTCACCCGCTTCTACATCTACCTCTATGAACGATCTGTGACTTGGCGGGGCCGGCGACAGCGGTTGCGGCAACGACTGCAAGGCGTCAGATCATATGAGGATTGGATAAAAAGTGCAGAAGAGTTGGATGCATATCTTGGAAATGACGCGTGGAAGGAAAAGCCCGACTATGCTTATTACGATAGTAGGACCATACACCGTGTCCACAGCCAGATGGTGAAGCTGCGAGAGCGGGCCCAGGCTGAAGAGGAAGGGCGGATTCGCGGAAACAGTGGGGATCACCAGAAAGCTGTCGAGGAGCTACGGAATCTCCTGGAGGCGTGCATCAAGAACAACTTTGTGGGATTTGAGAACCCAAGATTGTATAGCGAGACATACTATGGGACAAAGAGCTTAGTACAGGAATTTGTTGACGAATCAGAAAAATCCCTTGACTTCCTTCTTAAAACTTCGCAGCTGGACCAGGATAATAAGAGGGCCATGTTCAAACATCTCAGCACCAACTTTGGCCGTACAGCTTTGTGCCTCTCCGGTGGGGCCACATTTGCGTATTATCACTTTGGCGTAGCGAAAGCTCTTCTTGATGCAGGACTGTTGCCAGAAGTGATTACCGGCACTTCTGGTGGAGCACTCGTCGCAGCGCTGCTGGGCACGAGAACCGATGAGGAGCTAAAAAAGCTACTCATCCCTGCCCTGGCTCATCGCATCACAGCATGCCACGATGACTTCTGGATATGGTTTAAAAGATGGCGTCAGACGGGTGCTCGATTTGACAGCGTCGACTGGGCGAAGAGGTGCGCGTGGTTTACAAGGGGAAGCATGACATTCAGGGAAGCATACCAAAGAACCGGCCGCATACTTAACGTCTCCTGCGTTCCCTCAGATCCACACTCACCAACCATTCTTGCCAACTACCTCACCTCACCTGATTGTGTCATATGGTCGGCGGTGCTTGCATCTGCAGCAGTACCCGGTATTCTCAATCCCGTTGTTCTTATGAAAAAGAACAAAGACGGTACGCTATCTCCATACTCCTTTGGGCATAAATGGAAAGACGGAAGTCTGCGAACGGATATTCCTCTCAAGGCCCTCAACTTACATTTCAATGTTCGGTTTTCTATCGTCAGCCAGGTCAATCCTCACATAAATATATTCTTCTTCTCTTCTCGCGGTACTGTTGGTCGGCCGGTCACACATCGACGAGGCCGTGGCTGGCGAGGTGGGTTCATTGGATCAGCGTTGGAACAGTATATCAAGCTCGATCTCAACAAATGGCTGAAAGTCCTTCGCCACTTAGAACTGCTTCCACGCCCACTAGGTCAGGACTGGAGTGAAATATGGCTGCAGCGCTTTAGTGGCACCATAACAATCTGGCCAAAGACAGTCCCGTCCGACTTTCGCTACATACTCACCGATCCAACCCCAGAACGACTAGCGCGTATGATTCATGTCGGCCAACTTTGCACGTTTCCTAAACTCAAATTCGTTGCCAACCGCGCAAAGTTGGAGCACGTTATACAACAAGGTCGGCGGCAATTCCGCCCTAGAGGTGGCTTGGATGGAATAGTAAACATCCTATCAGACGACGATCTTCAAGGCCTGATGGGACGTACCAAGGACAACCGTGTTGATAATGCGCCTCCATATCCTCTCTCTGGCTCCGAATCGTCGTCTTCTGCGGGACTTTCTCGTCCCAGTTCGCCCGTCAATCTCCCACTTGGCTTTTCTTTCTCTACAAAGCAGAAGCGAGGTGCAGCAAGCGTTACTACACAGGACATCCCGAAAAAATCAACAGGATCCGTTCCAAACAGCCCTTCTTTAAGTCAGCGCCTTACGGACTGGTGGTCCTCAGCCAATCTTTCCAAGCCGCGTCCGCGTCCGCGTCCACAAGGCGCCCTTTCTCCGCCTGCGGCCTCCCCCAATACCAGCCACCGCCCAAACTCCATGTTCGAACTCCGTCCGCAACCACACTTGATCCAATCAGGCGCCTACACTGGTGCTCCACCATCACATGGCTCGATCTCGCCCAGTCGTGGTGCGAACTTTCTCAAGGAGCTCAGAAGGCAAAGCAGGGTCTTCGTAGACGATGAATTCGACGACGCTGATGCCATGGCAGACTTTGGTGATGCAGGGAAGAGATACGATGGCGGAGGTGATGCCGTGGAGGACGTGGATGGCGGTGCCGAAGCTTATGTTGGAGATGATGAGGATGAAGGTGAGGGCGGGGGCGAGGTACAGAGTGTGGGGGTTGGCTTAGGGGTCTAGCATTAGTTGCATGTTTGTGTAAAAAGGCTCCATTTTGGCGCGCTTTCGCTTGTTAATTGGTCTCACTAAGCTCTCTCTAGAGTTGACCATCGTCTAGAGCCCGGAATGATAGTCAGGAAACCAGCATTAAAGGGTTGCATCTGCATAACGGATGGGTAAATCCGTAGACATAATCATATTGAACATTTCCGTTACTTTCGTTATGTCACTACTAGGGTATCTTTTATGTTCCTACTCCCAATCCAACGCCTGTTAAACAGAGTGGACATGGTACAGAATCGGCCTTTGCCGAGCTTCGTCTTATTCAAGTGTCCAGAACACTACACAACGCCTGCAACGTGAACAAATATTCCTCAGCAACTTCGAACAATCACATGGCAGGCCCATCCCACAAAGAGTCCTCCAGCATACTTCCAATAGGTTGCAGATCGGGTAGAGCCATGTCCGCGTTCTCTGCATGAAATATGCTTAGGTCCATTAGAGACGGCCCCAGGCTATCGAACGGGGTTTCTTTCATTTTTGGCAGTATCCCCCCTCCTGTTTGCATCCCCTGTTCGGTAAAATAAGGCATTGGTGTCTGTGGCATGCTAGGCTCAACAGACTCAAACATGGACATACTTTCTTGATCATTGAGGCCACCGATCCAGAAGGGGCCCCCATTGGTCGCATTACGCTCAAGAAGGGCGGCCTGAACATCGGCATCTGTGAACTCGTGTTCGGCCTTGAGATGGCGCTTGAGGTCGCGATCCATGATAAACCGCCTTTGACAGTCTTGAAATAGGCAAGGGACAGGTCTACTGTCCTCCCAACCAGCACCAGTGAGCAGAGACAGCGTAGTCGGCTCAGGAAGGAGTTTTTGCCTCTTCACGAGCTTCCTAGTATCTTTGCGGTTTTTGAGGCCAAGATGGTGCGTACGAATATGCTGCTCCAGTGACGACTTTGTTCGGAAACGCTTCTCACATGCATTCTCGCCACTCCAAGCCATTAAGTCTTGGTGTTTGGATCCGTGCATTGCGTCTGACGAGCAAACAAACTTGTCCAGCTTCTCATGAACCTGTTCAATATGAGCCTTACAGTTACTCTTCTTGTTGAATGTCTTGTTGCAGTGCGGGCATAGGTATTGCTTCTGGTCTGCTGGATCTGTATGCACCGTTTGTAAATGAGCCTTCAAGCCTTGTCGATCCTTGAATCCTTTACCGCAAATCTCGCAAACTGGAGCATGATATTCGCGGTCGTGTTCCTGAAGCTCAGCAATAGTTGTAAATGAAAGGGGGTTCTTGGGTACGTTCAAGAGCTGGCCTTGGGCATTTTGGACGATTTCGAACTCAGTGCCAGGCGGTATACAGCTCATGCAAAAGTGGAGCTCTTTTGTCTCGTTTTCGTGAACCTTCTCCATATGTCGACGAAGCGAAGCCTCTGTCTGATACCCATGCGCACACCGCTCTCCGGATTCAGCATCGACATATGTGCAAGGGTACGCTTTCGCTTCCAGGTGCGCCGTCTGTATGTGCGCATCGAGCGTCTTTTGCTTCCGGAAGGCTTCCTTGCATGGAGGGTGCCCAGAACAATAAAATTTGGACTCATGAATATCTCTATGTCTTTGGAGGCGGCCATTCGAGGTAAATGCCTTGTCACATCCCTCCCAGTCGCAGGCAAAGTTTCGGACGGGTTCTTCGTGCGAATTCTTTAGATGCCGTTGGAGATGGTCTTTTCGGGGAAATGACTTGTGACAGCCTTCATTTGGGCAAGCGAATGGTCGCTCTTTATTATGGCTTCGCATATGGGATTCGAGACGACAGGGTCGATTGAAGCGTTGCCCACAACCTTCCACCTCGCAGACATAGTTCCATGCTCTTCGCGCCTCACTCAAAGCTCTTCTACTACCTTTATCGGTGTAGTTCACAGTGTCATCCGAATAAGTGTCTGAAGTAGCGTCAGGGTCAGCATCGAAGGCATCGTCGTCAGAACCGCTGTGAGGTGCATCTCAATATTACGTTAGGGTGTATATAATACAAGACTTGGCAGAGTAAATACATATGCATAGTTTTTTACTTGATTTGGGATCTGGGGAATCTCGAGCCCTACGCTTGGAAGGCATTGCGACTGCTGTGGCGGGCCGATAAAGCTCGTCAGGATGTTTTAGTCGGCACAACCAAAAAATTATGGTGGAGCGAAGCCAAGATTTCCGATGATCCGTGCGTCCAGCCGCTCGCGGCGCGACCACACCAGCACGTGATTGGATCGCAGCTTTTTTGTCTAGGCTTCTCTAGGGCTTCTTCTTTCAGCCCAACAATCACCGCAATCACCTGCCGTCCGCTCCCCAGGGCTTTGAGTCCCCACCCACAACTAATACAAAGCTACACGCACAAGCATTCGCCATGTCTGACTACGGTGGCGATGACGGTTATGATGCTGGAGGCTACAACGAGTACGGTTCCCACCTAGAGCTTTGCATAATGGATGAGTTTTAAGGGACTTGTCGCTAACCTTTGCGCTTTAGTGAGCCCATGTATGATGAAGAGCAGGAGCCCGACCTTTATGTCGACGATGCGCAAGATGAAGAGACTGGTGGCCAGCAAGAAGATCCTGAGACGGTCGATCCGAACCAGGACAATATTATTGAAAGCGGAGATCCCAGCGCGGCGGCAGCTACTAAAGCTGGCAACAAGAATACTGTGGCAGCAGAAAAGTCGAAGAGTGTACCAAAAGACCAGCGGTCGACGACGCCCTACATGACCAAGTATGAGAAGGCGCGTATATTAGGGACGCGCGCTTTACAAATTAGGTAAATTTACCTTTACCCTCTAGCGCATTAGCCTTTGATCTATTGGCTTCTGGCACATTTGAGTGCAGTAAGGAATACTAATAAGTTCCAGCGGTAATGCTCCTGTCTTGATTGACGTTGAGGGTATGACGGATCCTCTTGAAATTGCTGCAAAAGAGCTCCGTGAGAAAAAGATCCCTCTAGTAGTACGGCGGTATCTCCCAGATGGCTTGTAAGTTGGCCTCGGTTCTGAATCTGATGTTGGTTCCATGAGAATGAAGCTTACACTACACAGCTACGAAGACTGGTCGTGTGAGGAACTTTTGACTTAAGGTAATGCCCTGGTGCTGCTTGCATTTTGTGTGGAGTTCTTGAGGTAATATGGGGCATGTTCGGCGAATGGAGTATTATTGGTCGTCTACACATACCCTCTGAATCAAGACCGAATTTAAACATTTCTTATGCATAGTGGGACACGAGCGGTTCCGATTTCTGTGGCAGCTGGAATCCTTGCCCTCATTTAGTCATGGTGGGGCAGAAGCAGAGGGGAAAACTGCCCCGCAGTCAGTCTTGCGCGGACGTCACAGCGCAGCCTTTAAAGAAAGCTACCCTTGCCCTGAGTCTTTACTGCATTTTGAAATTTAAAACCCTCCTCAAACCCTCCATTACGTATCTCTACCGTGCGATCCGCTCTGCCATCACTATGTCTTTCGAGACCACGACAACTATTGCCTCTTTTGGAGGCAAGCTACTGAAGCTCAAGCATAAGTCATCGAGCACGAACACCGATATGGCACTTAATCTCTATCTCCCCCCGCAAGCTCTAAAGTCAGGCGGGAAGGTCCCTGTGCTTTTCTATCTCTCTGGATTGACATGCACGGGCGACAATTGCTCTGAGAAAGGCTTCTTCCAACACGGCGCAAGCGAGAAGGGCATTGCTATAGTATACCCAGACACAAGCCCACGTAGGTCAACATATAGATTACTGATACGAAGCGACTAACCATGGTGAAAGGTGGACTGAAAATTGAAGGAGAAGACGACGCGTACGACTTCGGCTCTGGTGCTGGTTTTTACGTCGACGCGACCAAGGATCCATGGACGAAGGGTTACAATATGTACTCATATATCACAAAGGAGCTCCCAGAAGCGCTATTCTCATCATTCAAGGAGCTGGACGGAAGCCGGGTTAGCATTACAGGTCACAGCATGGGTGGACATGGAGCTTTGACACTCGTATGCTGCTTTAGATTCTCTCTTGAAGCATAAGCTAATAGTTCAATTAGTTCCTTAAGAACCCTGGCATGTACAAATCTGTATCTGCCTTTGCGCCAATCGCAAATCCTATCAACTGCCCATGGGGTCAGAAAGCGTTCAAAGGCTATTTCGGCGAGGACCAGCAGGAGAAGTGGAAGGAGCATGACGCGACAGAGCTTGTGAAGCAATGGAAAGGACCGTTGGAGATGCTCATCGATGTGGTAAGCGATTCTGCATAGACTACGATCAAACTCAAACCTGAATGAGGGACTGAACTGATAATCCTCTAGGGAACTGGTGACAATTTCTACAAGCAAGGTCAACTTCTCCCTGAGAACTTCATCAAGGCGGCTAAGGAGGCGGGTAACGATAAGGGTATCAACCTCCGCATGCAGCCTGACTATGATCATAGTTACTACTTCATGGCAACATTCGCAGATGAACATGTAGCCTGGGCGGCAAAGCATTTGGGCACGTAGTAAGTCATTTTGATTGGTGTCAGTACCTCGCTCACTACTACAGAAGCAGATCTGGTGTGAAGGGTCGACTTTAGGCTGCTCAACAAGTACGCAACTCCAAGTCTGCTAGCCATTATGTATATTATAGATATAAGCCTTCGGAGGCGGCCATGAGGCTAGGGTTGTGTTTTACAGTCAACACCTATGATCTATCAATAGATGGCTGCGATTGATCACTCACGATTCTCTTCTGAAACTGGAAGCGAGGTTGAATGCGAAGAGCGCGCTGTCTACTCGTGGACGTATATCTTGAGTTTGCAAAGAATACAAAAGTAGAAACTTGGCAGATACTTCAACTTTGACGTAACGGTGACAAGGATCAGCAATGTTGTTTCTCGGTGGACTGATTGAGCCTTCGGCACTTTGCGCAATTTCAGAAGGCACGTGTGCCTCGATGAAATTTGGAGGTTGGGTTGACGTGCCGCTCCACACATCCCACCGACGCCAAGCCCAGACACAAACTCCACGGCCTTCTGCCTGGACAACAGCACACGACCAAAGGCGACAGGCTTGTTTCCATCTTGCAGCTCCCCCAACACCGCTTTTGCCTGGTGCTCGGTCCCTCGCCGCCCGCAACAAAAACACAACCACCCCACCACGGCACGCCGACGTTGCCCCGCGCTCCGCTTTCACCGCCCACAGTCCCACGATGCATTCGGCACCCTCGCGTAAGGTCCGGTAGCTTGAAAGATCTCCAGATTCTCGCGCCACTGTCTCGGTTGCTCAATCTGTGTCGAGTTCGTAACGCCCTATCTCAACACATCACATAATATATCCGCATCCAGGACGGTGGTGGAAATGGAGGCGCAGGTACGTGCTCACATGCTTCGCATGCTATTTATCTCAAAGGCCATTTGTAACTCCGTACCCTCTATCTAGGTCGAAAATGCTATTCAGATCGCCTCCGATCCGACTTCAAGTCAGCAGCTGCGTGGCCAGGCAATAGAATATCTTAATCAGTTGCGCGCAGAAGGTACCGCATGGCAGGTCTGCTTAGCTTTGTTCACGCGCAACCCTCCCACCTCCGAAATTACCCGTCATACGTCTCTCGATCTCGTTAACAATGCCGTTCAAGAGCATCGTCTGGACGAGCCTAGTTTGTCCTTTATTAAGGATACGCTCATGGGATACATCCGCCAGACATACACACCTGGAAACACAACAATAGATACTAACCATATACAGAACAAGCTGATGCAGACGATGACCTATCTCTTCGTAGCTCTATACCCGTCGTCCTGGCAGTCTTTTTTCGACGACTTCCGCGCCTTAGCCGGTGATGAGACCACCATCGGCAATGTGAATTACGCTGGAACGATTCTGTACATTCGCATGCTGTTCCAGGTCCACGATGAGATTGCCGATGTTCTCGTGGCAAGACAAGAAGATGAGAAGAAGCGAAATACTGAGCTGAAGGATCTGATACGCCAGCGCGATGCTCAGAAAATCTCATTATCCTGGCAGGAGATCCTCGCAAAATGGAGGGAGACAGACCTTGGTCTGATAGAGATGTGCTTGAGGACTATCGGCCGCTGGGTCAGCTGGATTGACATCTCTTTAGTTGTGAACGAGAGCATGATTATGATCTTTCTGCAAATGGCTGGACAACAGGGCGTCTCATCACCGGAAAGTCCTGAAGGAAGAGTCCGTGACGCAGCTATCGATACCTTCTCAGAGATCGTGGGCAAGAAGATGGGCCCAACCGACAAAATTCAACTGATTGAATTCCTCAACCTTGCGTCTGTGGTTGGTCAGCTCATTAGCAGCCCCGCCCTAGCTGACCAGAGAACTTCTGAATATGACAACGATCTCGCAGAGACTGTTGCAAAGCTGGTCAACAACATCGTCTTCGATATTGTTAGAATTTTGGAGAATGACTCGGTTGATGCACAGACTCGCCAGCGTGCTGATGCACTCATACAAACTTTTACTCCATATCTATTGAGGTTCTTTGCCGATCAATATGACGAGGTCTGCTCCACGGTCATTCCTTCTTTGACCGATCTTCTCACCTTCTTCCGGAAGCTGCAAAAGAAAACGGGTGTGTTGCCATCCCAGTACGCATCCATATTACCTGCCGTCCTTGAGGCCATTATTGCCAAGATGAAGTATGACGAAGCTGTATCATGGGGAGAGGAAGGTGAACAAACCGACGAGGCCGAGTTTCAAGATCTAAGGAAAAGACTGCATGTCTTACAGCAGACGGTGGCAGCTATTGATGAGCCATTCTACATCGAGACTTTGAGCCGAGTCGTAAGCGATACCTTTGGTCGACTTTCTTCGAACGGGCACTCTTCTCTGGATTGGCGCGACCTTGACTTGGCACTTTACGAAATGTATTTATTTGGGGAACTAGCGATGCGCAATCAAGGCCTTTACGCTAAGCGTGAGCCATCCTCCGTCGCTGCAGAGCGGTTGGTGGCAATGATGTCCAGCATGCTAGGGTCAGGTAGCGTTTTTGCTCTTTCTATGAAGAGTGCAAGTCTAACTGATGCAGATTTGGCCAATTACCCTCATCCCGCGATACAGCTGCAGTACATGGAGATCTGTGTTCGCTACTATCAGTTTTTCCAGCAAAATCCTCAGTTGATACCGAAAGTACTTGAAAACTTTGTCCGGCTCACCCACCACAATCACGTCAAGGTGAGGTCGAGATCATGGTACTTGTTTCAGCGTTTAGTCAGGCACCTTCGGGCGCAGCTTGGAAATGTCTCTTACGACATCATCCAAGCCATCGGTGACCTACTTACCATTAAAGCAGAGCTGCCGGAAGATTCAGGGGACGATATGTCTTCCGAGGAAGAAGATCAGTCAGCAGATGCTCTTTTCAAATCACAGCTGTTCTTGTTTGAAGCAGTTGGGTGCATTGCGTCCTCTGGTACAGTCTCGACGGAGAACAAGAAGCTTTATGCACAGACTATTATGAGTCCGCTTTTCGCTGACTTAGAACGGACTCTCCCACATGGCCAGAACGGAGACGAGCGGTCAATTCTGCAGATACACCATATAATTATGGCGATTGGCACTCTCGCCCGTGGCTATTCTGATTGGGTTCCCAGTAGCAACAACGCGCTTCCCAGGAGCGAGGTTGCCGACGAATTCTCGAAGGCATCAGAAGCCATCCTGATCGCACTCAAAGCCCTCAACACCTCAAGCATGATCCGGGACGCAGCCCGTTTTGCCTTCTCCCGCATGATTGCCGTGCTTGGCTCGCGCCTCTTGCAAGAACTTCCATCATGGATTGACGGCCTGCTTTCACTGAGTTCTTCCATGGATGAGGTTTCAACCTTCATGAAAGTCTTGGGCCAGGTCATCTTCACCTTCAAAGCGGAAATTGCTGGCATTCTGGATTCCGTGCTCACACCTTTGCTCCGGCGCATTTTCACGGCCTTGGGAGCAACGCCCTCGGGTACAGACGACGAGATTCAATTGGGAGAACTTCGACGAGAGTACCTCAACTTCGTTTCGGTCATGCTTGCACATGGCTTGGGATCCGTCTTAGTGAGCGAAGCCAATCAGGGGACTTTCGAAACTATTATCGAATCAATCGATACCTTCGCCACCGACACGGGTGATTACCCAACCGCTCGTCTCGCGTTGTCGGTGTTGATACGCATGACATCTGTCTGGAGCGGGCCAGACAAAGTTGGGCCGGGCGTGACTACTACTCCGACCTCTCCGACCACTTTGAATGCGCCTATCCCTGGCTTCGAAAACTACGTGTTGGAACGCTTCTCACCTCTTGTATGGAAAATCCCTGCATCCCCGGGATTCAATTCGAAGGATGCGCAAGCCAAGCAGGTCCTTTTCGAAGCGGCCAATCTGCAGGCAGAGATTGTAAAGAAGGTCGGCGAACCCTACGTGGAGCGCCTCCGGACCGACCTCAGTGGGATGGGGGTGAATGGAGAAATGATCGACCGATACCTCCGAACGCTTGCAGCGGCGTTTGAGGGCAACAAGAAGGAGAAGGAGTGGCGGGTTTTCTTTGCGCAATTCGTAGATTCGGCACGAGGCTGAGGTACAAATTTGCACGTGCTCGAGTATTGCTCCATGGATGTTATTTCAGGCGCATGAGAATTAATGGGAGGCGGTAGATTTTGGCATGGGAGCTGGCGCGCATGGATGGATGGATGGGAGGGGACTGCATGTGGGGGAGATACCATTACAAAATTTCAAACATTCCGAGTCGGAATCAGGCCCATCCGTTGCAAGGCCAAGGAGATGGGCTAGCGTTCCATGACTTGCTGTTGGGTTGCCAGATGTTGGAGGTTTCAATGCCTTGCCAAAGATAGCAAACTATACACGTTGAACTCATAACAGAGAAGAAAAAACTTGCCAGGCCTGCTTCGTACCCTCCTGAGACGCAAGGTAGGCGTATACGCATGGATTCATTTTGTACATAGGACAAGTTGGCATGAACGGTAGGCATTACTTTCCATGGCTCCATGGTGCATCCTACCCTTTCTACGTCATGGTAGCTTTACCCACCCAGTTCACGTTGTGATATTGACATTGGATTCCCTGCTTCACGTACAAGCGATCACGTCCTCCTCCTCCGCCGTCCCAAGGGCGGCTGTTTAGCTCCCGATCTAGCATTTACTACAGCACCGAGCATCTCGAATGCTGAGGGCCCCCCATAGGCATGTACAACAAACATGTCGATGGAAGTCGTCGTTCGATGGGTATACCTGAACCCACAAGAAGCGGCTAAACGGCCATTTCGTCCGTGCCTGCTTCTTTGGAACAGATGCTCCGGGCCTAGCCATGACAGCGCCCCCCCGCTTTCCAGGCAGCGGATCTGGACAGCACCCGAACGAGTGGACGGTTGGTGACGGCGCAATCTAGAGAGCAATGCAAAAACACAGCTGAAGGTCACCTGTCGTTGGACGCTTTTTCAGCATGGCAAAAAAAGGGCTCCACTAATGACAGGGTACAATTGGAGCGCGGCGCTCTGGCCGGTGGCGAATCTTCGGGAGTCGAGGAGGGTGTTGAGCGCAAAAGACAGGCGGGGTTAGACGCAGCGAATGAGCATGGGCTCACGCCTGGGGGGGAAGGGGAAGGGGAAAGGGGAGGGGGAGATTTCCAAGGCGGGCCCTGCGGGATTGGGAAGCGGTGTTTCGTTGCGATCTTGGTTTTTTCCTGTCACGGGCTGGGCCGCTTTCGGATGTTTTTCCAAAGGGCTTCGCAAAGCTGCACAGGGCAAAACTCGAGACCCAATGATGGTGGGCGCAGCGGGACCCCAGCTGACCTGGGACGATCTTCCAGCCCTGTCTGTCTGTGTGTGTGCTCGTCCCCTCTCAGGTCCCCCATGTCGAGGGCTGCAGAGGGATGGCGAATTCAGCGGGCACTGGCAGGCTGCACATCGCAGGGCGGGCGCAGGTGATTGGGGCGAGCGGCGCCGATGGGGCAGGCAGAGCTGGGTGCGCTGGGAGCTGTGGGCGCCACAGTGGGCGCAGTCACCACGCCTGATCCTGGAGGTGCTCGTCCATCCCCTGTCGGTTCGAGTGTTGCTTGTGCATGTCGAAGCGTGCGGGTGTGTGTGGGGTTGAGTGTGTTGCTTACGTGTTCAGACGTGCCGAGAGCGGCCGAGCATCCTTCGGTGGAGGAGGACCTGCCAGATGCAGGCAAAGTGTGGGCTATGTATAGGCCGACATGTTCAGACAGAAGCGTTGATGTGCACAAGGACGTCCAGACGGCGGATGTGCTTGTTTGCTTTGCGCGCCCGAGGGGGGCTTTGGCTGGGGACGAGCGCAGAGCTGGCTGGCGTTCAGACGAAACGAGACGAGCTGGCTGGCTTCGCGATCTGCACGCCGGGATCAGCAGCGGACGGTGACGAAGAGTGTCTGGCTAACCATCTTCTAGAAGTGGCGAAGAAGGCTTGCAGCGCTCGCGGTGGCCACACGCCTATCAGCGGCGCTTTGTACGATGACGCGCGCTGGGCCTGTGGGGAGCAGCAAGGCAGAGGGATGGGGACGGGGACGGGGACGGGGACAGCAGACGTGTGGATGGATGCGTGGATGCGTGGATGGCAGAGGAAAAAGGCCGATTATCTACTGCAGCTGCTCTGGCTGCTGTGCCGTGCGCGACGGAGGCCTGCATGGCGACCCGGGCGACACCAGCATGCACGCACGCACGCACGCACGCACACACACAAGGCACACGCACAATGGCGCTGGTCGGGAGCCGCACCTCGTGCCCAGGCGTGGTGTGCAGGCTGACGGGCCTCGCTCACGCACGCCGCAAGCAAGCGCACGTCGCTGGCGACCGTAGGCGGGCAGCGCAGACTTGGGCGAGTCGTGGCCATGTCGTTCGACGGCTTGGGCCAATGGCCGCCGGCTTCTAGAAGGGTTCCGCTGGTCTCCACCGCGCAAGAGTTGCAAGCTATACCCGTTGGGTTCGAGTCCGCCCAATGGCCCATCTCACTCTCCTCCTCCTCCACCACACCTCGACCCGGCCTCACGTCCCTGCCCCGACCCCCCCTCTCCCCCAAAGCGCCGCCCTGCCTGCCCTC